>OGOW01003009.1_pt1 | contig 12611 bp, 8 predicted proteins | sample 1552781 | NCBI WGS metagenome assembly OGOW01 (sample SAMEA2580145, study PRJEB22360) | human gut metagenome | biome: human gut; feature: human-associated habitat; material: faeces | place: Denmark | collected 2008/2010
TATGGCGGTGATGGACGCGCTGGCGGAACTAACGCCGCAGATGCGCGCCTGCATGACGCTGCATTATCTGGACGGCTGGCGCGTGCCGGAAATCGCGCAGATGCTGGACATCCCGGAGGGGACGGTCAAAACGCGGCTGATGCACGCAAGAAAGCGGATGAAAACGCTGTTGAGGGAGGTGGAAACGTGACGGACGAGCAGATGAAAAAGTTGCTGGAAGAGGACACGGGCGAAGTGCCGGAGCGCTTCCATCAGGCAATGCTGGCGGCGTTTGGGCAGATAGAGGACGAGCCGTTTGACGGCACCGAACTGCCGATTTCGGTGGAAACGGCGGAGAAGCCGCGCCGTCCGCGCCATGTGCCGCGTCAGGGCGGACGATTTCGGCGGATGATGCTGGTGATGCTCATCACGCTGGGGCTGCTGGGTGGATTGGCAGTCGCGACGACGGCGAATCCGCGGCTGCCGGAAGTGTTCTGGGGCAAGGATTTTGAGCCGAGCGCACAGGCATCGGCGTATATCGCGCACGATTTGGCGGAGGTGGAGACAAACGGCTACCGCGTCCGCGTGGAAGAAGCGGTCTATGATGGCATGACGCTCTATGTCCGCTATTCCATCCGCGACATGAGCTGCGATCACCTGCTGGGCGAAACGAACGTGGATACCGGGCGGCGGATGCTGAACGAGGACGAAATCACCGCGTTTGACCACGCGCCGGTTGGCTGGTGGACGGACAATCTGTGGTTGAACGGGCAGAACGTCGATATGCCGGGGCTATCCGGCGGCGAAACGTGGGCGGGCGACGAGAACGGCGAAATTGTCGTGAGCGAGATGTACCGGCTGGATCAGGTCGGCGTGTTCCTGTCGGGCGATGTGCAGATTGATCTGCCGATTGGCGAAAAACAGCATTACGACTACGAAATGTGGCAGTCGATGCTGAAGGAAGACGGCACGTTCCGCAAGCCAGACGCGGGCCTTGTTTCGTTCACGCTGAACTGTGATGCGCCCGTGACGCACTATGCGGACGGTGAGCGGGTGATTCTGCCCGACGGCACGGCGGCGTGGGTGGAATCGGCGGACGACACGCCGGTGAAGCTGTATGTGACGGTGCGATACGAGATTTCGGACGCGCAGCGGGAAGCGTTCCGCGCCGAAAACGGCGAAGGGTATGTATTCCCGGACGGCACGGTGATGCCCTTTGATGATGTGGACATGGTCGGTTCATGGGTGTACGGGCTGACGCTGGTGGATGCGGACGGGAAGCCGCTGCGGGCGAGTCTTGGCTATGGCGAAGGCAACTGGGGCGTTGGCAGCGGTGTTGCGGACTATGTGTTTTCGCACGAGGATGCGTATCCGGAGCAGGTGTATCTTGCACCGCAGACGGGGGAGGACAGCGCGGATATGGCGTGGGCGATTCCACTCCCCATGCGGAAGTGAGCAACGCGGCTGCTTTTTGCGCTGCTGCTGCAGGGCGATTCCTTTGCTGCTTGGTTTTTTTGTTACAGGGGGAATCGCCTCTGCGGGGCGGAGAATGGAGGAAAATTTGATGTTCAGGCAGAAAAAGAGCGCACAAAAAAACCTTCTGAGCAAAACTCAGAAGGTTTTGGTGCGGCCGACGGGACTTGAACCCGTACCCATTGCTGGACACGCCCCTCAAACGTGCGCGTATGCCAATTCCGCCACGGCCGCAAGCGCAAGAATAATTATACCAAACGACAAGTGATTTGTCAAGAGGGAAAATGACAAAATCCGATTTTTCGGGATTTTGGGTTGAGGAAGAGAGAAAAGGAGACGCAATCGTGAACATAGGCAACGTGTGGAGAAAAGGACTGCTGCTGGGCATTCTGTTGCTGCTGACGCTGATTGTCAGTGCACAGGCAGAAAATTTTACGGTTCGGGTCGAGAAGGACATCATCGGGTTCGACGAAAACCAGATTACGGTGGAAACCGACCAGACGGGTCTCCTGACGCTGACGCTCAGCGATGCTTACGGGACGTACCGCACCATCACGCGGGAAGCAAAGCGCGGCGTGACGACGTTTATGTGGGACGGACTGGGCGAAAACGAGGAGCGTCTGCCGTCGGGAAGCTACACGCTGCACGCGCTGCTGGTGACGGCGCGCGGAAATCAGGAGACGCAAATCAATGTAACGGTCGGCAAGGCGAAGCAGGCGCTGCTTTTCGCGCTCCGCAGCAGCGACACGCTGTATCTGGACACGGACGACTGGTTCTGCGAAGCCAAGCCGGTGCGCACAGGCGCGGTCGTCATGGACATTTACGCGGCGGATGACCTGAACACGAAGCTCGACACGCTAAAAAAGACGTTCGGCAGCACGACGAAAGTCAGCTGGAACGGGCGCGTGAAGGGCAAAAAAGTGGCGGAAGGGGATTACCTGCTGCGCTTCTACGCAGAGAGCAACCCGGCGTATGTGCGCGATGTGCGTGTGACGGTGAAGGAAGGCGCGCGCCCCGTCATTCCGGTGGCGGAAACGGGCAGCATCATGCCGACGTGGGACATGGACGACGCGGCAATGTGGGACATGATGATGAAGAACTTCGCAGAGAGAATGCACAGCTTCATGATATTAATGATAAACAGGCAGAGAAGATTGCGCAGCTTAACAGAGATATTGGGCTTTATGAGGATATGATTATCAACTTGGAAGAAAAGGAAAAACAGACTAATTGATTATCGGGGGATTTCTATAATGGAGTCCCCTTTTTCTAATAATGTAAGTAGGATTAAGGTGATATAATGATTAGTGATAAAATTAAAAGGGAGATTTTATCTCCGGCAGGCACATATGAATGCTTCAGGGCAGCTATAAATGCCGGCGCGGATGCAGTGTATCTCGGAGGAAGCATGTTCGGGGCGCGTGCATTTGCAGGAAATTTCGACAATGAAGAGCTTATAAAGGCAATAAGAACAGCTCATTTGTACGGCAGGAAGGTTTATCTTACGGTAAATACACTGCTTAGAAATGACGAATTAGAGAAGCTTGTTGAATATATAAGACCATATTACGAGGAGGGGCTTGATGCCGTTATAGTTCAGGATTATGGCGTGTTTGCAATTCTCAGGGATAATTTTCCGGGGCTTGATCTTCATGCCAGCACACAGATGACAATTACAGGAAAAAACGGTGCACAGCTTCTGAAAAAAATGGGAGCATCAAGAGTAGTTACCGCAAGGGAGCTTTCGGCTGAAGAGATAAAGGACATACATGATAATGTGGATATTGAGATAGAGAGCTTTGTACATGGAGCACTCTGTTATTGCTATTCAGGTCAATGCCTTTTGAGCAGTATGATAGGAGGCAGAAGCGGAAATCGTGGACGGTGTGCACAGCCTTGCAGGTTAACTTACAGTATGAACGGAATAAAAGACAAGTACCTGTTAAGTCCTAAGGATATGTGTACCATCGAAGCGATACCTGATATCCTGGATGCGGGAGTGTATTCGCTCAAGATTGAGGGCAGAATGAAAAGCCCGGAGTATGTTGCAGGTGTCACATACGCTTACAGAAAATATGTCGATATGTATCTTGAAAAAGGGCGTGACGGATTCAAGGTGGATGCACATGATATCACGCAGCTAATGGATTTATATAATCGAGGAGGTTTTTGTAAAGGGTATTATTATTCACATAATGATAAAAATATGATGACCTTCAACAGACCGAATCATCAGGGAATTGTTGTCGGAACAGTGAAGAACGGAGAAATTCTGCTTTCGGAGGAAATAAATGCGGGTGACGTTCTTGAATTTGCAGATGGAAGTGAGTATACGGTTCCGGCAGGAAAGAAAAACGGACGATTCGCATTGCCAAAAGGAGCAATAAGAAATACGCAAAACGGTACGTCTGTGTATAGGACAAGGAACAATACTCTTTTGGCAGAAATCAGGGAGAAATATATTGATAAAGATATCAAGCTTGGCTTGAAAATGAATATATGTTTAAAAGAAGGCGAGAGGGCATTTCTTAAGGTACAGTCAGATGACAAAGCAACAGTTGTTTATGGTGACATACTTGAAAAGTCCGAAAAACATCCTGCGACAAGAGCCGATGTCATAAAGCAGTTAAAGAAGCTTGGCGGTACTGCTTTTATGTGCGATGATGCCGATATCACAGTCGAGATAGACGGAGCGCCGTTTGTGCCGGTTAAGCTGTTGAATGATTTGAGAAGAAGTGCTCTTGCAGACATAGAAAATGAAATATTATCTGAAGGCAGAAGAAATATAAAAGTGCCGGATAGAAATGCAGGCGAATGTACGCAAAATACAAAAGCCGGCATCAGAAAAACAGAAAAACTGAATATGACTGTTCAGGTGATGAATAAAGAGCAGCTACAAGCAGTCATTGACAGCGCTAAAGCAGGAATGGAAGGTGCATCAGCTATAGATATATCGAAGATATATATATCGACCGAGCTTTCGGGAATAGACGGTGCAATATCAATGAAGAGTATGGTCGATGAATATAATGGGCATATTTCTGACGATAATAGGAGAGTGGAAGTCTATCTTGCCATGCCATATATATTCCGTGAAAGGACAGTCAGGCTTTTTGATAAGAAGTCAGAAGATATCAGGGCTGCCGGTTTTGACGGTCTGCTGATAAGAAGCCCGGAAGAGCTGATGTATATAAAAAATAATGGAATGTATGAGCTTTATGGGGGAAGAATTATAATTGATTATAATATGTACACTTACAATAAAGCCGCTGTGGACGAATATGAGCGCCTCGGAATCAATGGATTTACATTGTCGGAGGAGCAAAACGCAGGTCAGTTAAAGGGACTGTGCCGCTCCGTTGGAAAGTATTCCATCGAAAGATACTCCGATGTAGCTAGAGAGCTTTATCTTGAAAAAATAGCATACGGATATCTGCCTCTTATGGTTACGGCAGGCTGTACATTAAAGTATACATCAAAAGACAAGCCGTGTGGAAGAGCGGGTGTGTACTATTTCACAGACAGAAAAGGAAAGAAGCTTGCGGCGATTAACAGCTGTGGATATTGTTATAATCTGATATTTAACAGCGTTCCTGAATATCTGCTTGATAAGAAGGAGGAATTGAAAAACATGGGAGTCAATGCTGTGAGAATTAATTTTACGATAGAAAAAGCCGATGAGGTTGAAGAGATTATCCTGACAGCCGGGGAGAGCATTAAGGATTATACGAGAGGACATTATAACAGAGGAGTAGATTAAGTGATTAATATAGTAACTGCTATATCAAAATATGTATTTATATTGCTTGGAGCTTTTTTCTGCCTTCACGGTTTTTTGGGACATGTTTTTTATAAAAAAAGGCGTGAACGTGGAAAATTGCGAAAAGGAATCGTCCAAATAATAATTGTTTTGTGCATGACAGTGCTTGGAAATGTTGTTCTTTTTATAAACAGGCAGGATTTTCTGTTTATGGTATTTTTATTTATGGAATTGTTTTATTTCTTTTTCCTTCTAAATATTTTTCCGATGATTTACAGAAAATGCAACAGGATTCTGCTCAATGATATGGCATTTCTTATGTGCATCGGCATGATAATGCTCGCAAGGCTTGACACAGATAAGCTTATAAGACAGTATGTGCTTATATGGGCAGGAACATTGATTTTGCTTTTTGTTCCGGTGATAGTTGAGAAGCTTCATTTTTTGATAAAAATGGATATTCTTTATTGCGTCGTTGGAATTATCCTTTTAGGAGTGGTATTTGTTCTTGGAAACACTGTGTATGGAGCTAACCTTTCTATAAGTATCGGAGGATTTTCATTCCAGCCGTCAGAGTTTGTGAAGCTTACATATGTTATGTTTATAGCATGTATGCTCTATAAAGGAAAATCGACATCACGGATAGTGGTAACTTCGGTCTGTGCAGCAATGCATGTGCTTATATTGGCAGCATCAAATGACCTTGGAGCGGCATTGATTTTTTATGTGACATATGTTGTAATGCTGTACGATGCAACCCACAAGCACAGATATCTTGTACTTGGAGGAGTATGTGCGGTCGCTGCGGGTGTAGGGGCATATTTTGTGATTTCACATGTGAGAGTGAGAGTTGATGTATGGATTAATCCGTTCAAGTATATTGACGGCAAGGGGTATCAGCTTGTACAGTCAATATTCGCACTCGGAAATGGCGGATGGTTTGGAACAGGCTTGACAAAGGGACTGCCGGGCTCCATTCCCGTTGTCACGAAGGACTTTATATTTCCTGCGATATCGGAGGAGTTTGGCGGTCTGTTTGGAATAATAATTATCATGGTATGCCTGAATGTGTTTTTTGAAATCATTACGGTGCTGTCCGAAAACAGGGACACCTTTAACAGACAGCTTTTAGGCGGATTTGGAATAATGTATATTTTTCAGTGCTTTCTGAATATTGGCGGAACAATAAATTGTATTCCGAGCACAGGTGTCACGCTTCCTTTTGTGAGCTATGGAGGAAGCTCGATTATAAGCTCGATGATAATGATAGCCATTATTCAGGGAGTTGCCGCTAAAAATATGGAGCAGGAGGCAATAATCGCTGACGATAACGATGAATCGGATGAAGCTTTTCAGGATGAACAACATGAAAAGGCGCCGGTACAGACAGTGCGTTCACCGAGGATGGTTGTCGGAAGTCTTATTCTTGTTCTTATTATAAGCGGATATTATATATACGAGCTTGCGGCATTTGATACAAGCATACTTGACAATACTTACAACAGAAGGCTTGGCAAGATGCAGGAGCAGACCAAAAGAGGCTCTATCTATGCTGCTACAGGTGAGGAGCTTGCTTCAAGCATTGTCGATGCCGATGGAGAAGTTCAAAGAGTATACACTTACGGAAAGCTTTTCTCGCATGTTGTCGGATATACTTATGGTGAAGGGGCAGGACTTGAAGGAGTTTTAAACTACCAGCTTTCAAGAAGCAGTGACACGTTCGATAATAAGCTTCATGCCGAGCTGACCAACCAGAAATACAGAGGCAACTCGGTTGTGACCACACTCGACTACGATATGCAGTATGCTGCAAGCGAAGCACTTGGAATTAACAAGGGTGCAGTTGTCGTCATGGACAGAAACGGTGCGATACTTGCCATGGTGTCGAAGCCGGATTTTAACCCTAACACACTTATGACACAGGGAACGGATTCTAGTGCGGATGCACCGCTCCTAAACAGGGCTGTATCAGGAATGTATCCTCCGGGCTCTACGTTTAAGATTCTTACACTGTTGTCATATTACAGGGAATGCAATGCGGATGAACGATTCAAGAATTTTGTATATGAATGCAATGGAGTGTTCACCAAGGATGATATTTCGGTTGCGTGTGTAGGACATACGGCACATGGAAATGTTGACACTTATGGAGCATTTGCTCATTCATGCAATGGGGCATTTATAACAATGGGACTTGAGACAGATGTAAATACAAGTCTTGAGACGGCGCAGAGATTACTTTTTAACAAAGAGATACACTATCATGACGGATTAGGACCTGTGACCGGCAAATCACAATACGCACTCACCGAAGATTCAGCCGAATGGGAGGTTATACAGACGAGCTTTGGTCAGGGTGCTACGCTTATCACACCTATTCATAATGCACTTATCATGCAGTCGATTGCAAATGACGGAGTGTTATATGAGCCGTATATTGTGAAAAATATATTAGCTCCGAATGGCAGCAGTGTATATTCATATGACGGAATTGGCGGAGATGAATATTACGGTGAAGTTATGAGTGAGGACGAGGCAAAAATGCTTCAGGCTCATTTAAAACAGGTTATTGAGGTGAGCTTTTCACATGTATTCTCAGAAGCACCATATGAGGTTGCCGGTAAATCGGGAACTGCACAGTATGGAACGTCAGGGTATGAACATTCGCTTTTTGTAGGCTTTATACCAAATGATGAGTCCGGGATCATAGTGAGTGTTGTTCTTGAAGGCTTTAATGAAGAGGGAATGCCGGACAGATATGCTGTGAATGTTGCGAAGGATATTTTTGATGCATGGTACAATAAAAAAGATTGATATTGTTTAAAAACTGGTTTATACTATATTCAAGTCATATGTGACACACCATAATACAGGAGGAATTGCTGTGATACAGGCAACTAGCTGTGGCGGTGTGGTTATATTCAGAGGAAAGATACTTGTTCTGTATAAGAATTTCAAGAACAAGTATGAAGGCTGGGTGCTTCCGAAGGGAACTGTTGAGGAAGGCGAAGATTATAAAGAGACAGCTCTTCGTGAGGTGAAGGAAGAAACAGGAGTATCAGCCCAGATTATCAAGTATGTAGGAAAGAGCCAGTACACTTTTTCAGTGCCGTCAGATGTTGTGGATAAGGAAGTTCATTGGTATCTGATGATGGCAGACAGCTACTACAGTAAGCCGCAGAAGGAAGAGTTTTTTGAGGATTCCGGCTATTACAAGTTTCATGAAGCGTATCATCTTCTCAAGTTCTCGAATGAGAAGCAGATATTAGAGAAGGCATATGCTGAGTATCTTGAGCTTAGAAAAGCTAATCTGTGGGGTAACAAGAAGTATTATTAGTCATATTCGCCACTTATGATGAGCACATTCCGTATGTAACATTTGTACATCGGAACAAAAATAGAACCGCCCATGTTCTGACAGGGCGGTTCTATTTGATGTTGGGACACAGGGTTGGGACACAGGGGTCAGACACAGGTGTCCCAGGATAGCATCAGCAATTTCATCAAGCGTATCCCAATGAAGCTGATCTATAGAATTCTGAAAATCTTCTATATTGGTTTTCGCTTCCGTAATGGATTACTGAACATCAAAGATAGAGTTCTGAACCTCTAAGATTGCCGAATTGAGTTCTAACCATTCATCAGTACCCTTTGGAGTATTTAAAAACTGCTGTTTGAGTTCATTAAACTGTTCTGTGAGAATTGCAATTTTAGTTGATGACTGGCCTACAAGCTCTGTATAATAAGCTTCGCCGACTTCCTTACCTTGTGCCTCTAAGAGCTTAATCTGAGAGAGTATAAGGTTGACATTTGAACCTATTACATCAGTGAGTTCCTTGTATTTATTGGTGATACGGTCAAGGGCGGTTTCGGTATCTTTGGATGCAGAGGTGCTAGTTTCAAAAACAGATGCTAAATTAGTGTGGTCAACTAAATTATTGATGGCATTTGCTTGTCTTATATAAGCATCTGCTACCTCGTTTATAGTTGATACAGTTAAATCAGCTTCACCATTTTGAGCTTTTAATAAATTGTCAGCTCTCCACGTTTCAATCTTTGCAACGGTTAAATCTCTGTAACTTTCTGCTGTTTCGAGAACTTGTGATTTTAAATAAGCCTGAGCTGTTGCTTCATTATTTATATTCTCCAAATTATTGAGAAGACTATCAAGCGTCTTAACGCTACAAGTCGAGCTTGTCTATTCCTTTCATTAAAAGTTGAATACCTTCGATAACAGCAAAAAAGATGAGAGAATTTAACACTGCTTTAAAAATACTAAGATCAGTAGCAGCGACCTTGGAAACGATAGAAGTTTCCGACATGGAAGCTTGAATTGTTCTTTGATTTGTAGCAAATGTTTGTGCTGAACCCGTCCCTTCTTTAATGTTTGACGCATATTTTTGAGCTTCAACAGATGCATCTTTCATTGTATTACTAAAAGTTTTCGTTGACACAGAGCCTTTTTGACATTCTGCCTCGTAGTTTCTTAAACATTGAATATCTATTTCTAACTGTTTTGTAGCTTCTTCTTGTGCAATTTTTCTCGCTGTAAATTTTGATACAATTCTCTGTCCGGATAATGAATCATTGTCGTCTATTGTCTTGAATATCATACTATGTTAAGGTATAATATTAATCATAATGTTTGAGGTTATGAAAAATATTTTAAATAGGAGAGAAGTGTATGAATTTTGTAAAGAGAAACTTTTCAGTTGTTATGAATTTGATATCAGTATTATTTGTTGTTATTTCTATTGGGAGTATTACAAGCAATGGTATAGCAGAGTGTAGAAATACTTTTTATAAAACAATATCTTTTAGTTCAAATCCATTTAACATGACAATAAAAATGTATCAAAATGGAATGAGACTAAGCTATACTCTTTTGAATATCGTATTTTTCATTGGATTAATACTTCTTACAATATCTGCCATAAACTATTGTAAAAGTAATAAAATGAAAGATATTATTTTGATAATAATAGATATAATTTTTTCAGCCATTTCATTTGTATTATTCCAAAATGGTAATTATTTACTAATGACTGGATTTGTAATTACAATGTTTATGTTGCAATTTTCGTTGCAATCTAATTAAAAAAACAAGGTGTGTGCCGCAATCACAATAGCGTCCAGTATTGGTTTGTGGATTATAAATATCTATTTTTTAATTAAACAGTTTACAATGATGATTGGAGTTACAGATGTTGTAGGAGTATTGTTGGATGATTTAATTAAGGTATCCAGAACTAATGCTGTATGTCTAAGCCTATTTATCATACCTTGTGTAATTTCGATTATTGGAAATATTAGAACGGAAGAGCAGTAGAACTAATTTTCCGACTACCAAAATCTTCCAATAAATGATAAAATAGGACACGACAGGATATGGTCGTGAGCACACAACGGCCTCATGTGTAGTCTTGTCATGAAACATATAAATTTCACATTCCTAATTTTAGGAGGAAAGTGGGCATAAAGCTCTTGGAAGAAATGCATATCGTGGGTTCTCCACACCAATTCCCCAACCGTTATCAATTTCACGGAAGGGAGGTGAAAAATGGCAGAACTAATACTTACTTATATTGCGAAACTCGTAGAAATTTTTCTGAGCTGTGGTTGAAATATACCACAGCTTCTATTTATTTATTCTCCGTTTAATTTCAATCGTGATAACAATATTTTATCGAATTACATATGTTCAAGTTGCCTACAAATGTAATTAATGGTATAATTATCCATATAGACACAGGAGGAGAGTAAATATGGGAAAAACAGTATTAACTTTGGATGAAATCAATTTGCTAAAGAACAGTGAGGAACTTAAAGATACAAATTTATACGGTAATTTATATGATTGTATATTAAAATTACAAAATCCCAAGGCAACTTCATTAGAAAGCATACCAAATTTAGATGACTTAGGAAGAGCTGCACTTACAATCAACAAAAAGACTTTAATAGACAATGTTATTAAAGAATGGTACGCTGAAAAAGTAAGTGAGGAAGATCCTAATAAGAAAGTTCACTGTGGACTGTGTAATACGCCAAATAAATATTTATATTATATCCGAAATAGAAAGAATCAAACATTACTTAATGTCGGTTCTCGTTGCATTCTTAAATTTCCTGGACTTGAAGGTTATATTGAGAAGAAACAGCAGCTCAATGAAATTCTTAAAGGACATCAAATTGTCAACAGAAGAAATGAATTTTATGCTAAATTTCCTAGTGTTGAAAATACAATCTCTGAATCTGAAAAATATTTTTCAACATTGCCAATTTTACTTCCGTATAAATTATACTGTGATTTACAGAGTACGATTGAGAAAATGAGGCAAATATATTCCAAATATGTTCAAGAAGGAAAGAAGCCCTTTGAGAGTAAATTAACTTCATTTGAATTATTCCAAAGCGAACTGGAACATTATCATTCATATCAAGATGCTGCTAACCGGTTTATTAAAGAGCATATAACCGATCGTTTGATTTGTAAGCGTCCTGAAATTGATTGGTTGATTGCAAATAAAAAGCTTAAGCTTCTTCAACAAATTGCTGAAAATAATGGAGTGTACACAGAAACAACACTAAGGGGCATAACATCTCTTAGTTTTATTAAAAAGTATACACGAAGTATATTTGATAGAAATATTTCACAAACATTACATTTTACCCAAGTTAAAGAGGCTTCTATCTATATTCAATTTAAAAAGTTTGGTTATAATCCAAGCCTTACGTTTCGAATATCTTTAGATGAATTTATGGATAAAATAGGAGCTAAATGTATTATTGATAGAAAAATTCAATATAATCTTGAAGATTATCTTCAGTATATAGTCATTTTAAATACTTCATCAAATATCAACTCAATAATGAATTATATTGCAGACTACTTACAAAGAACACCTTACCTTTTTCTATATGATACTAAAAGACAAGATTTATTCTTATATCGAAAAGAAGATAAAGCTATCAGAAATTTTAAAATTGAATCATTTATAAATGCATATTCATCACACATACTAGATGAAGATAGTAAATTGAAAGAATATGTATTAGACATTGCTTACAAGAAAAACGCTCAATGGATTTCACAAAAGGAGCAAGGCAAACAAGGTACTGATGATATCATTCGGGCATTGTATAAACAGCAAAAAGAGAGTTCAATTTATTGATTAAGGATGTAGCGACAAAGATAATAAAAACATGGTATTGGAAGAGGGATTTTTAATACAAATAAACCATAAATTTTTTAAGTGCTAAAGAAAACGAGTGGGGGTGTGGATGTAACCGTGGATTGTAGATTAGCTAGTCCAAGATTACGTCTGCACCTCATATTCTTTGTTTTTATCAGGATTATATGATTTTGCAAGTTCCTCCATATTCTTAAAATCAATAC
>OGOW01003010.1_pt1 | contig 12607 bp, 9 predicted proteins | sample 1552781 | NCBI WGS metagenome assembly OGOW01 (sample SAMEA2580145, study PRJEB22360) | human gut metagenome | biome: human gut; feature: human-associated habitat; material: faeces | place: Denmark | collected 2008/2010
CCCGCGTATGGCACTTACGGCAGCAGAATATCTGGCATTTGACTGCAACATGCATATCTTGGTAATTCTGACCGATATGACATCATTTGCAGAAGCGATGCGTGAGGTGTCTTCTTCTCGTGGTGAGATTCCGTCGAGAAAAGGATATCCGGGATATTTATACAGTGAACTGGCAACGATCTATGAACGTGCCGGTATTGTGGACGGGGCAAATGGTTCGGTGACGCAGCTTCCGATCCTGACCATGCCGAACGATGATATTACGCATCCGATTCCTGACCTTACCGGATATATCACCGAAGGTCAGATCGTTCTGGACCGCCAGCTGCATGGCCAGGCAATCTATCCGCCGATCAACGTACTTCCATCTCTGTCCCGTCTGATGAAGGATGGTATTGGAGAAGGCTTCACCAGAGAAGATCATCAGGACGTTGCAAACCAGCTCTTCTCCTGCTATGCAAAAGTAGGCGATGCAAGAGCTCTGGCTTCCGTTATCGGTGAAGATGAACTTTCCCCGATCGACAAGCGTTATCTTGTTTTTGGTAAAGCTTTCGAGGCAGAGTTTGTCGGACAGTCCGAGACCGATAACCGAAGCATCACCGAGACTCTGGATAAGGGCTGGGAACTCCTCGGACTGCTTCCGAAGGATGAACTTGACCGTATCGACACTAAGATTCTGAATAAATATTACAAAGAAACGGTTCGTTAAGGGGAGGTGACGTTTTATGGATCCTAATACCTTCCCCACCAAGGGAAATCTGATTCTCGCCAAAAACTCTCTTGCTCTCTCCCGTCAGGGCTTTGAGCTGATGGACAAGAAACGTAACATTCTGATCCGGGAAATGATGGAACTGATCGAGCAGGCCAAGGATATCCAGTCTCAGATCGATGTTACCTTCCGTGCCGCTTATGCTGCTCTTCAGAAGGCCAATATGGAGCTTGGTATCGCTTTTGTCGAACAGGTGTCTTACACAGTGCCTGTGGAAAACTCCATACGGATCAAAACCAGAAGCGTCATGGGTACGGAAATCCCGCTTGTAGAATATGATAAGCAGACAACCAACACACCGACATACGCTTACTACAGCACCAGGATGTCACTGGATGAGGCAAAAGCCGCCTTCGAAAAGGTAAAAGAACTTTCCATCCAGTTATCCGGTATCGAAAATGCCGCGATCCGTCTGGCTGCAAACATCAAAAAGACACAGAAACGTGCCAATGCTCTCAAAAACATCACAATCCCCAAATATGAGGCTCTGACCAAAGACATTCAGAATGCTCTTGAAGAAAAGGAACGAGAGGAATTTACACGACTTAAAGTGATCAAACGAATGAAGCAAAACTCATCTGCACGATAAGAGAAGCCCACTCCATAAATATGCGAGTGGGCTTGTTTATTTTCTGTATTGTCAGATAATTATAGTTTGAAACCTTTAAATTATCCTTTTGTCCGAAAAACTTTCCAATATTTTCACTATGAAAATGTCAATAGAATTTACCTAGTTTTTTCCTGTTTTTATCAATTTTATCATTATTGACCAAAACATCTGTTTCTTTTTATTTTATGTAAATCTGGTATTCCACATCTTATTTTGGTGGATAATGTGGATAACTTTGTGTATAACTCAGTTTTCCAGTAAAATCAACCTTTTATGAATGTGGATAACTTTTGCACCAAAATCGACATTATCCACATTTTTCGACAAGTTTTGTGCAATCTGCCAGACCACTGATTTCTATTGTTTTTCTTCCTCAAAATTACTGTCACACATCTTTTTTGTCAGTGCGATACCACACTCTCTGTTTCACTCCATCTCCGTCGGTTTAACAGAAAAAAAGCCCGCGGAACTTACGTTCCGGGGCTTTATCTTTGATAGTTTTATTCAACATAGGTTCCGATTCCAACCGGTGTCTCATAGTTATAATCGGATACCTTGATTCCTGTTGCCGCTGTGCTGGCATGAACAATCTTACCGTTTCCAATATAGAGGGCAACGTGATTGATCCCGCCTGCTCCATAGAATACCAGATCTCCTGTTTCCAGCTGACTAATATCCTTTTTCTGAGAAGCTTCATACTGTGCTGCTGCTACTCTCGGAAGATCATAACCAAATTCCTTAAAGACAGACATCACAAATCCTGAACAGTCTGCACCATTTGTCAGACTTGTACCGCCGTACACATAAGGATTTCCTTCAAACTGCAGAGCAAAGTTTACAAGGGATTTTCTTTCTGCCACGCGCTTCTGCTCCACTTTACGATTGGATTCTTCCACCATAGCTGCAATCTTTTTTGCACGCTCCGCGGAAGCTCTTCTTTCTGCCGCAATATTTTTCTGTACCTTCAGTTTCTGATACTCCTGTCCCTTTTCCTGGGCATGAGCCGCCATATCGTTTACCATAGCGGTGATACTTTCTGTCTTTATTCCTTCGCTGCCATCTGTAAATGTATCCTCTTCCACTGCTGCCTCTGTCATCCCGTCACTGAAATCCGCTGCGGAAACACCAGTTAAAGTCATAGAAGTTACACACACACCTAACAATACTACTGTAATTTTTTTTAACATTGAACTCTCCTTTTTCATTCCTGTTCACATTAGATTCCGCCGTTGATTGCTGCTCTGTTCCCTGAAAAAAATAAAATAGATAACTCACGGCCACAGTCAATTGCGTATGTTACCATGAATTTACCTGTTTTGTCAAATTTTATTACAATTTTGTTACATTTTTCATTTTATTTTGTAACAATTGTTATTGCTGTACTATGAAATTTCCTAAAATATGTTCTTGTTCTGCTTTTTCACATCGAACACTTATAACTTGATTTTCTAAATTTTTGTTTAATTCGCAATATACCATTATGTAATTTTGTGTATGTCCTTTATACATTCCATCTTTTTCTTCTTCAAATAATACTTCATAAGAAGGGTTGTAGACAATTTCTGTAGTTCCGGTAATGCCATACTTGCTTAAATCGATTTTTGCCATCTTACGTTTAACCTCTTTTCTTCGTTAATGAAAGCGCCTGTTTAAACAGGCTTAAGATACCTTACCATAAAAGCGAATGGGTATCGCTTCTCTTTTACTATTATACATATTTAACGCTTAAAATCAACAGGATTTTTGCCTTTTTTTGAATTTTGTTAAAGATTTATCAACTGGAATTTGATGAAAAATCCGTCATTTTTCACAAAAGGTATGTAAATTTATTATAGTGGCAATATGGGAATACTATTCGTGGATATGATAATATTCTGTCTGACTGGAATAGGCAGGAAAGACAACCAGGAAATACTAACCAGGAGAGCTGCCACTATGTGGTTGTGCCGAAGAAAGATGCATGTTAAAATAGGAAAGAATTATCCGGCTGAAAAATGACAGAGTATTATACAGCAGAGAAAAATAAAGGTTACTGTGAACGGAGTGAACATTAACAAATAAAGAGAGGATGAAGATTATCAAAACTTATTATTTAATTGATTATGAAAATGTAGGAAGTGAAGGCTTCAAAGGATGCGAAAAATTACGGGAAACAGATATTATCCATCTTTTTTATACAGACAACAGCAGAAAAATAGACCTTGATATTATCAATGATCACGGAGAGTCAAAACTGATCACGCATAAAGTACCGACAGGAAATCAGTCAGCAGATATGCATCTGGGATCTTATCTGGGATATCTGATAGGAAAAGAATGCACAGGTCAGGATGAAGAATGCAAAATTGTTGTAATCAGCAAGGATACAGGCTTTGATCATATTATAGAATTCTGGAAAGCAGAAGAAAATGTGAAAATTTCCAGAAACGAGAAGATTTCCGGAAAACAGGTACAGACAAGAAAACAGGTAAAAAAACAGACCAGTAAAGAAAAAGACAGACAGTTGGCAGAACAAACTGATCAGAAAACAGAAAAACAGTTGAATGAACAATCTGAAAAGCAGTCTGTCAAACAATCAGAGAATCAGAATACAAAAAAGCCAAAACAAAAGATAATTGACATGAAAGCCGGAACAAAGAAATTACAGCAGGAACTGGTATTGGTTCTCGACAAGGCAGGCATGCCAAAGGAAGTGGTAAATTATGTCTCAACAACTGTGGAGAAAAATGCAGAAGACAAAAACAGAAAGCAGCAGATTTACAGATCTATCATTTCCAAATACGGACAGACAAAAGGACTGAATATCTATAACCATATTAAAAAGAAAATCTAACGGAATAAAAGAAGGAGGCCGGGAACCTTATTGATTCCCGGCAAAAGTATGAAAAAGAAAAAGTTTTATTTGCAATTACTCTTTGCTCTGTACAAGTAATAATATAACCAGGAAATGTGAGAAATATGTGGTGAGAATTTGAAAAAACTGTGAAATAGATGGAAATTTAAAATGAACAGGCAGGAAAAGAGAAAATATAGCAGGAACAATAATTCTTAAAAAAATGGGAGAAAGCATTAGACTATGAATATACAAATATTCGGAACAAAGAAAAACTTTGACAGCAAGAAAGCAGAACGCTATTTCAAAGAACGGGGAATTAAATATCAGTTTATAGATATGAAAGAAAAAGAGAAGAAACTTACACGTATTCTGCGTATTTTCATGATGATTCTTACCTGTATCCTGATTGCATTATTCTTTGGAATTATGATATTGGTCAGCGATATGCAAGGGACGGCTCGAGTAGTGAATTATGCCGGACTTGTGCGTGGAAAGACGCAGCAGATCATCAAACTGGAAAATGCACAGAGACCACAGGATGAAATGATCAGGGAAGTGGATGCGTATATTGATGGGTTACGTCATGGCAGCGATAAACTGAACCTTGTCCGTCTGGATGATAAAGCATTTCAGGATAAGATGGAAGTGCAGGAACAATTTTTTGAACAACTAAAGGAAGAAATCTATAAGGCTCGTGAAGAAGGATATGAGAATACACAGATTATAAATAAAAGTGAAACATTTTTTACAATCTGTGATGAGACAACAGGGCTTGCGGAAAGTTATTCGCAGAAGCTGGCATCTTCCTTAAACCGTCTGGAGAAAATCGTTGTCGTGGACATTATTGGAATTTTGTGTCTGTTGGGATATGAGCTTTTCAAGGCATTGCGGTACGCGACGCAAAACCGTGTGCTTCGTCAGAAGGTTTATCTGGATGAGGCAACAGGACTTCCGAATAAGAATAAGTGCGAGGAGATTCTGGCATCTGAAGAGCCGCTTCCGGGCAGTGAATCAACAGCGGTAATGGTGTTTGATTTAAATAATCTGAGAATCATTAATGACCGGCAGGGACATGAAAGAGGCGATCAATATATCAGATCATTTGCAGAACAATTGCGGGCAGCACTTCCGGAGAAATATTTTGTCGGAAGAGACGGAGGAGATGAGTTCATTGCAGTATTAAAGCAGGTGGATCATAAGCAGGTGAAAGACTGTCTGCAGATGATACGGGAACAGACGGAGCGTTATTCAAAGAATCATCCGGATATGCTACTTAGCTATGCAGTGGGATATGCATTGTCTACAGATTTTCCGGGAAGTAATATGAAAGACCTGTTCCGATATGCGGATAAGAACATGTATGTAGACAAGAATCGGGCGAAGATGAAAGAAGCAGCTGACAAGCGGAGAATTAGGAGTCGGCTGTTACAATCTGTAAAAGAAAAAGGATTTCATTTTACAGATTGTCTGTACTGTGATGCGATTGTGGATCAGTATGTTGTTCTTCGTGCAAGCTCAGAATTTTTCCTTGCAGATGATGGTAGTTATTCTGGTGCAGTAGAGCAGATTATACAGGAGCTGGCGGAGGAAGAGAAACGCAGGGAACTTTGGGAGAAACTTCAGCTGTCGGAAATCCGGGAAACACTGACAGAGGAACATCAGGTAGAGGAATATTTTTATTGTCACAAAGATGGTGACAGAGTTTTGCGTGGCCGGATCACACTTTTACTGCCTGACTTTGCTGAAAATGGAAATCTGCATCATTTTCTTGTTGGGTTTGATGTTTATCAGGACAGGGACAGATTGATCGTAAATGAGAAAAAGCAACTGACACAGTTCTATGAACAGCTGACGCAGTCCATTTTGGAAAACGGAAACTATATAGAAGCATTGATGGATACAGCAGAAATAATCCAAAGTGTTAATCTGACACAGAATTTATTAGAAAAGATATTTTGGCAAAACAGGGAAAACAGGCAGATTCCAGACATAAAACTTCCATGTCCTTATGATACGTATTGTAAGACCTGTCAGCGGTTCGTGACAAAAGAGACGAGAGAAAATTATCGTATCACAGAAAATCCGGCACAGCTGATCGAACGTTTTAAAGCAGGCGAAAAGCAGGTGACTGTGGAATATCAGGTAGAGAAAAGTGATGGAAGCAGATGCTGGTGGCAGGAGACAGTCCTGATGTCACAGGAGATGGTTTATGAAAGTAAGACGAAGCAGACAAGTACGGTGATCGGTGCAATTATTTTGTTCAAGGATATTTCAGAGTTCCATGAGCAGGAAGACAGAGAAAGAGAACGTCTGCAGGTTGCATACGAAAAAGCGGATCTCGAGAGCCGTGCGAAGACAGAATTCATGAATCGGATGAGTCATGATATCCGTACACCGATCAATGGTATTCTCGGAATGATCCAGATGATCCGTAAGAACTATAAGGATCAGGAAAAGATAGAAGAGTGTGTTGATAAAATGGATTTGTCTGTCCAACATCTGAGTGAACTGGTCAATGATGTACTTGATATGAGTAAAATAGAGTCAGGATATTTAGAATTGCAGAATGATACGTTTGATCTGAATACGTTGATAGATCAGGTAGAAGTTGTGGTCAGTGCACAGGTAGAGGCAATGGGAATCAGCTATGAGAGCCATCGGGAAAAGGTGAATCATACGATGCTGAGCGGAGATACGCTGCAGATCAGAAGAATTATGCTGAATCTGTTCAGTAATGCAATCAAATATAATAAGCGTGGAGGAAGGATAGACACTTATGTAAAAGAACTTTCTTTTGATGGAATGTGTGCGGCATTCGAATTTCGTATTACGGATACAGGTGTCGGGATGAGCAGAGAATATATAAAAGAAGAATTGTTTAAGCCTTTTACACAGGAAATAAATGATGCAAGAACGCAGTATAAAGGAACGGGGCTGGGAATGTCAATTGTAAAAGGACTGGTCGAAAAGATGGGTGGAACAATTCGGGTGAGCAGTACGCCCGGCGTTGGAACGGAGTTCCGTTTTTATTTGAGTTTTCCAGTAGTTCAGCCGGAAAAGGAAAGCCAGAATGAAGAATGTGTGCAGAGAACAAAACAGGATCTGAAAGAGGATAAACCGCTCAGAGGATATCATATTCTTCTTGCTGAAGATAATGAGATCAATATGGAGATTGCAGAGTTTTATCTGGAAGAAGCTGGTGCACAGGTGATAAAGGCATGGAATGGACGGGAAGCTGCGGAACTATTTAAACAGTCGGGGCTAAGAGAATATGATGCTGTTCTTATGGATATCATGATGCCGGAGTTGGATGGAAAAGAGGCATCACGAAAGATTCGCTCTATGGCAGACCAAAGGGAAGATGCAGCCGAGATTCCGATTTTGGCAATGACAGCACAGGCGTCTACCGAAAGTATACATCAGTGTAAGTCAGCCGGAATGAATGAGTGTATCTTTAAACCTGTGAACGCAAAAGAACTGATCAGATTACTTCAGGATATAGTTGCAAAAATATAAATTGAGAGGGAAGGAAAATGCACGAATTAGGTGTTGTCTTTTATGTTGTAAAAGATGTAAAGAAGGTTGCGGAGAAAAATCATGTGGAGAAGGTTTCTGCCGTGACACTGGAGATTGGGGAAGTGTCAGGAATACTACATGATTATCTGACGGATTGCTGGAATTGGGCGAAGAAGAAAGAACCGCTTATGGAAGAAGCCGAACTGAAAATCGAGCAGATAGAAGCAGTAACATTTTGTGAAGAATGCCAGAAAGAATATCCAACGGTAGAACACGGGAAAATCTGTCCGTACTGTGGAAGTGAAAATACCTATCTGCTTCGTGGGAATGAATTTTTAATAAAAGAGATAGAAGTATCGGACTGAAAAATCAGCGTCTTACCTATTGTCAACCGCTTTGATAGATGATACAATACGAGAGACTTAAAAGAATCACAGGTGTTGCTGATCACAGCAGCCCGTAAACATTTCTTACAGTTTCTAGTAATACACGAGTTAAGCGAGGAAAAGAATTATGCGTCAGATTATCTATGATAAAGTGAAATACATTGCAGACAAATACAAAGGATACATTGACACGGAAGATTTGATGAAGGAAGGACTTACAAATCGTCAGATCGGTCTGTTGACAGCAGAAGGAAAGCTTGAGAAGGTAGCACATGGACATTATTGGATCATTAGTCCGGAGTTTTCCAAACCGGAAGATTATAAGGCAGTGGAAGTGGCACGAGTAAATAGAAAAGCGGTAATCTGCGCAGACAGTGCATGTTATTACATGGGTCTGATTGATAAAGAGCCGGAGATCCTTTCGATTGCAACAAGAAGAAGTGACCGTCACAAGATGAAGATGAATTTTGAAGTCAGCAGACATTACTTCTCAGAGCAGGCTTTTGAGGATGAGAAGCATGTGTTTGATACAAAGTACGGTTCTTACAATGTATATGGAATTGATAGAAGCGTGTGCGACTGCATCCGTTTCCGTGAAGACATTGATAAAGATATCTTTGAACTTGTTATTGAGAACTACAGAAAGTACGATAAGAAGAATGAAGAACGTCTCATGGCATATGCAAAAGCAATGCGTATCGGAAGACAGGTAGAGAGAATCGGATTGGATAGATAGTCTATAATAATGATATAAGAGAGTCTGTCATTTTGACAGGCTCTCTTTAATTAAAATAAGAGAAAGGAAAGAGCACATTATGAAGACATTACTTGCATATCTGAAAGATTATAAAAAAGAATCCATACTTGCTCCATTGTTCAAGATGCTGGAAGCATCTTTTGAGCTGTTTGTTCCGTTGGTAATGGCGGCAATTATTGATGTGGGAATTGCAAATCAGGATAAGCCATATATTGTGAAAATGTGTTTTGTACTGATCGCGCTGGGAATCATCGGACTTGTCTGTTCCATTACAGCACAGTATTTTGCAGCGAAGGCAGCAACAGGAGTCGGAACGGGAATAAGACATGGATTATTTGAACATATCCAGAAATTTACATTTACGGAAATGGACCAATTAGGAACATCTACATTGATCACACGAATGACAAGTGATATCAATCAGATCCAGTCAGGTGTGAATCTTGTTTTACGATTGTTCCTGCGTTCGCCGTTCATTGTATTTGGTGCAATGATCATGGCATTTACAGTAGATGTGAAAGCAGCACTTGTATTTGTTGTGACGATTCCGCTTCTTTCACTTATTGTGTTTGGAATCATGCTTGTGACGATGCCGATGTATAAGAAAGTGCAGGCAGATTTAGATCAGGTACTTCTTGCAACGAGGGAAAATCTGACAGGAGCAAGAGTTATCCGTGCATTCAATAAAGAAGAGGATGAGACGAAGCGGTTTAAAAATGCGAATCAAATTCTTACAGATGCGCAGAAATATGTGGGACGCATTTCCGGAATGATGAATCCGCTGACATATATTATTGTAAACGGAGCAATCATAGCATTGATCTATGTCGGTGCAGTCCGTGTTGATATCGGAGATCTGACCCAGGGACAGGTTGTGGCACTTATTAATTATATGTCACAGATTCTTGTTGAACTTGTGAAGTTAGCGAACTTGATCATTTCCGTGACGAAGGCAGCAGCATGTCTGAACCGTGTGGAGAGTGTGCTTGCTGTGAAACCAGATATGAATGAGGGAGATGTAAGATGGAAGAGCAATTCTTCCGAAAAAGATTGGGATTTGAAAAATAAAATTCCGGTCGTAGAATTCTCTCACGTATCTTTGACCTATAAAGGAACTTCAGATACATCCTTATCTGATATAAATTTCTGTGCCAAGAAAGGACAGACGATAGGAATCATCGGGGGAACAGGTTCAGGAAAATCGTCTCTTGTGAATCTGATTCCGAGATTTTATGATGCAACAGACGGTACAGTGAAGATCAATGGACGTGATATCAAAGAATATCAGACAGAGAACCTAAGAGAACATATCGGTGTCGTTCTTCAGAAAGCAGTGCTTTTCAAAGGGAGTATTGCGGACAATCTCCGTTGGGGAAAGGAAGATGCAACAGAGCAGGAAATGTATGAAGCGTTGGACATTTCTCAGGCAAGAGAATTTGTTGATACGAAACAAGGTGGATTAGAATTTCAGATTGAACAGGGGGGAAGAAACCTTTCCGGAGGTCAGAAACAGAGAATGACGATTGCGCGCGCACTGGTTCGGAAACCGGAGATCCTGATTCTTGATGACAGTGCATCAGCGTTGGATTTTGCTACAGATGCGGCACTTCGCAAGTCAATCAAAGAGATGAAAAACCAGCCGACCGTATTTATCGTATCTCAGAGAGCAGCATCTATTCAGCATGCAGACCAGATCATTGTGTTGGATGATGGAGCAATGGCAGGAATCGGAACACATGAAGAACTGTTGAAGGATTGTCCAATCTATCAGGAAATCTATTATTCACAATTTCCAAAGGAGGCGGTAATCAATGGCTGATAAAAGAAAGACAAATAGTGAGAAAAAACAGAAAAGTCAGGCGGCAACATTGAAAGAAGTAATCTGCCGACTTGGAAGATACAGAATTTTTCTCGTATTTTCAATTCTGCTTGCGACTGTGTCCGTTGCGCTTACATTATATATTCCAAAGCTGACAGGACATGCAGTTGATTATGTGATCGGAAAAGGCAAAGTGAATTTTCCGGGAGTAATTCAGGTGATGATTCAGATTGGTGTGTGCACACTGATCACGGCATTGGCACAGTGGCTGATGAATGTGTGTAATAACAAGATGACCTATCAGATGGTTCAGGATATCAGAAATGAAGCATTTGATAAAATAGAGCAGCTACCGTTGAAATATATTGATGGACATCCGTATGGTGAAGTCGTAAGCCGTGTAATTGCGGATGTTGATCAGTTTTCAGATGGACTACTGATGGGATTTACACAGCTTTTTACCGGTATTGCAACGATTATCGGAACATTTTGTTTTATGTTATCCGTAAATGTATCGATTACATTTGTTGTGGTTCTTATCACACCGGTATCATTCTTTGTAGCAAATTTTATTGCAAAGAGAACATTTCGTATGTTCCGCCTGCAATCTGAAATACGTGGAGAGCAGACAGGATTGATTGATGAAATGATCGGAAACCAGAAAGTGGTTCAGGCATTTGGGCGCGGAGAAGATGTAACAGAGCGTTTCGACGAAGTGAATAAAAGATTGCAGGAGGCATCCTTGCGGGCAACATTTTTCTCATCCATCACGAATCCGGCGACAAGATTTGTCAACAGTCTGGTTTACACAGGAGTTGGAATTACCGGAGCATTTGCAGTTGTACGCGGTGCAATGAGCGTAGGACAATTGTCCAGTTTCTTGAGTTATGCAAATCAGTACACAAAGCCATTTAATGAGATTTCCGGAGTCGTGACAGAATTTCAGAATGCGATTGCATGTGCGCAGAGAGTATTTACATTGATTGATGAAGAACCGCAGATACCAGAACCGGAACATGCAGTTCATCTGACGGATATTGATGGAAATGTGAAAGTAGAGGATGTTTCATTCTCTTATCTGCCAGGTCAGCATCTGATTGAAGATTTTAATCTGGAAGTAAAGCCAGGACAGCGTATTGCGATTGTCGGACCGACCGGATGTGGAAAGACAACCTTGATCAATCTGCTGATGCGTTTCTATGATGTGAATGCAGGAAGTATTAAAGTAGAAGATATAGATATTCGCGAAATGACAAGAAAAAGTCTACGTGCAGGGTACGGAATGGTGCTTCAGGAGACCTGGTTAAAAACGGGTACAATCCGTGAAAATATTGCTATGGGAAGACCGGATGCAACGGAAGAAGAGATTGTCGAGGCAGCGAAAGCTTCTCATATCCATAATTATATCCGTCGTCTGCCAAAAGGATATGATACATGGATCACAGAAGATGGTGGCGGGCTTTCACAGGGACAGAAGCAGCTGCTTTGTATTGCAAGAGTTATGTTATGCAGACCACCGATGTTGATTCTGGATGAAGCAACATCATCCATCGATACAAGAACGGAGATCAAGATTCAGCAGGCATTTGCAAAACTGATGGAAGGAAGAACAACTTTCATTGTTGCACACCGTCTGTCAACCATCCGTGAGGCTGATGTGATTCTCGTAATGAAAGATGGAAAAATCATTGAACAGGGAAATCATGAAGTACTGATGAAGAAGAAAGGTTTCTATCATCACCTGTATGAGAGCCAGTTTTCAATGTAGGATAAGGTATGATGCGAGATAGTGAGATACGTTGCAGGTCGCATGAAATGTAAATAGTAACGAAATGAAAAAGGAAGGCTATTAACTACGATAACAGTATAAATTGAACTGCTCCCCGTCAAGTAGACAATTGAAAAAATATAAAT
>OGOW01003011.1_pt1 | contig 12606 bp, 14 predicted proteins | sample 1552781 | NCBI WGS metagenome assembly OGOW01 (sample SAMEA2580145, study PRJEB22360) | human gut metagenome | biome: human gut; feature: human-associated habitat; material: faeces | place: Denmark | collected 2008/2010
AACTTATCGCAACGGGTGCTGCAGGCGGTCTTGCTGCTGCATTTAATGCGCCTTTAGCTGGCGTAATTTTTGCCATTGAAGAATTAGGTCGAGGCGTGATGTTACGCTGGGAACGCCGAGTATTGCTTGGTGTATTAGCAGCCGGTTTTATTTTAGTGGCGATTCAAGGCAATAGCCCTTACTTTCCAGCCTATAAAGGTGCGACCTCTATTTCTTATTTATATCTTTGGCTTGCCATTTGTGGGGTCGTCTGCGGTGTACTGGGTGGTATATTTGGGCGACTTCTTGCCAAAGGACTCGCGGGATTTTCTCCACTCAAATGGCGTGATTGGATCCGCAAACACCCCATTTACATTGCCTTATTACTCGGTTTAGTACTTGCAGCAATGGGTACCTACAGCGAAGGTCAAACCTATGGAACAGGTTATGATGTTGTCGCAAGAGCATTAGAAGGACAACTCGTTTCACCTGAAGTGGGAATACTAAAACTCTTCGCAACGGTGACCACTTATTGGAATGGCGTCGCGGGCGGAATTTTTACGCCATCTCTCACTACTGGTGCGGGTATCGGCACCATGTTATGGGAAATCAGTAACGGCATGGTCGATCAACGTTTCTTGGTCATTTTATGTATGGCAGCCTTTTTAGCTGGCGGCACACAATCCCCTGTGACAGCCAGCGTAGTGGTGATGGAAATGACAGGGGCTCAACCTGTGCTGATTTGGCTCTTGATTTCCAGTATCATTGCCTCCATAATTTCGCGCCAATTTAGTCCGAAACCATTTTACCACTTTGCGGCTGGACGTTTCCGTCAACGAATGCAGGAACAACAAGCAGAAGATCTTCGCCGTAACGAGATTCAAGAGAAATAAAATATGTCAGAAAACCAACCGCACTTTTATCGTGGACGCTTTTCCGTTGCGCCAATGTTAGATTGGACGACACGCCATTGTCGCTATTTTCATCGCCAATTTAGTAAAAATGCGTTGCTTTACACTGAAATGGTAACGGCTCCCGCTATTATCCATGCGAAATACGATCATTTAGATTTTGATTTGCAAGAAAACCCGGTTGCCTTACAACTTGGCGGAAGTGATCCCGCTCAGCTTAAACATTGTGCCAAATTAGCCGAAGAAAGAGGCTATCATGAAATTAATCTGAATGTGGGCTGTCCTTCCGATCGCGTGCAAAATGGTATGTTCGGTGCTTGCTTAATGGCAAAAGCAGATTTAGTGGCAGAATGCATTTCAGAAATGCAACGTGTCGTGAATATTCCTGTTACCGTGAAAACGCGTATTGGCATTGATGATTTGGATAGCTATGAATTTCTCTGCGACTTTATCAAAAAAGTCCATCATGCTGGCTGCCAAGAATTTATTGTTCATGCACGAAAAGCCTGGCTTTCAGGATTAAGCCCAAAAGAGAATCGAGAGATTCCACCTTTAGATTATGATCGTGTTTATCAATTAAAGAAAGATTTCCCACAGTTGACCATTGCAATTAATGGTGGCATTAAAACCATCGAAGAAATGAAACATCATTTGCAATTTGTTGATGGCGTGATGGTTGGACGTGAGGCTTATCAAAATCCGTCGTTGTTGGGCTATGTTGATCAAATGCTTTTTGATGCTAATGCGGATATCGTCACACCTCGACAAGCAGTAGAAGCCATGTTCCCTTACATTGAAAAACAGCTGAGCCAAGGTGTTTATTTAAATCATATCGTTCGACATATGCTCGGTGCATTCCAAAACTGCAAAGGGGCAAGACAATGGCGACGCTATTTAAGTGAAAATGCCTTTAAGCAAGGCGCGGGCATCGAAGTGGTCGAAACGGCATTAAGCTTTGTGGAAACCAATTAAGCCTAAAATGCAAAGTGCGGTCAGAATTTGAAAGATTTTCTGACCGCACTTTTGTTTTCTGAGTATTTAATTAGCACTGATGTTTCTGACGATATTCCACTAAATCTTCAATCGTTAATACCGAATAACCAAATTTTTTCGCAAATTCGATAATTTCTGCAGCACGAGCCATGGTGCCATCATCATTGGTGATTTCACAAATCACACCAGCCGGTTTAAAACCACTTAAACGTGCTAAATCAACTGAGGCTTCAGTATGGCCACGACGTGCTAAAACACCACCTTCTGCAGCACGTAATGGGAAAACATGCCCAGGACGGTGAAGATCTGTTGGTTTTGCCTGCTCTGCAATCGCCGCTTTAATGGTTGTTACTCGATCTTGTGCTGATACACCTGTTGACACACCTTCTGCTGCTTCAATTGTCACGGTAAACGCGGTTTTATTCACGCTATTGTTATGCTCAACCATCGGTGGCAAATCAAGCTGTTTGCATTGCTCATCGGTAATACATAAACACACGATACCGCTGCCATAACGAATAAGTTTTGCCATTTGTTCTGGAGTAATGGTTTCTGCAGGGAAAATTAAATCGCCTTCATTTTCGCGATCTTCATCATCCAACACTAATACACCATTACCTTGTTTGAATGCGTTCAATGCGTTAATCACCCGTTCTTCGCCGGTCGCACCAAATGCAGATAAAATTGACTGATTCATCGTAATTTCCTTTGTTGTTACGTTAAAATTAACCAGAATCAGGGCTGAGAAATGCAAATAAATAGAACGGAATTGGGAACCCAATCCGTTTTATTCTCTTTCATCCAGACTATACTGTCGGCTTTGGAATTTCACCAAATCTGCTAACCTTAAAAGTACAAAGCGAAACAATTTTGTAAAACGCAATCAAAATTGACCGCACTTTTAAGTGCTCGTGGGCTGTCACCACCGGTAGGGAATTTCACCCTGCCCTGAGAATGCAGGTCGTAGTATAACGTAAAATGTCGCGGTAAAAAATCATTCAATGAAAAATGTTTTTATTTGCACAAAGATTGCATAAAATAGGACTATTCAGCCAACTTGCAGTGGCCATTTAGCGAAGGATACATTATGTCGAACAAACACGATAAAAAAGTGGGTGTAATTTTCGGGAAATTCTACCCTGTTCACACCGGCCATATTAATATGATTTATGAAGCATTCAGTAAAGTGGATGAGCTTCACGTGATTGTCTGTAGCGATACCGAACGCGATTTAAAGCTGTTTTATGATAGTAAAATGAAGCGCATGCCGACGGTACAAGATCGCCTTCGCTGGATGCAACAAATCTTTAAATATCAAAAAAATCAAATTTTCATTCATCACTTAATTGAAGATGGCATTCCAAGTTACCCAAATGGGTGGCAAGCTTGGAGTGACGCAGTAAAAAATCTATTTGAAGAAAAACAATTTACTCCGACAATGGTATTTAGTAGTGAGCCACAAGACAAAGCGCCATATGAAAAATACTTAGGACTTGAAGTTTCTTTAGTGGATCCTGATCGCTCTTTCTTTAATGTATCCGCGACGAAAATTCGTACTACACCTTTCCAATATTGGAAATTCATTCCGAAAGAAGTCCGTCCATTCTTTGCAAAAACCATTGCCATTTTAGGCGGTGAAAGCAGCGGTAAAAGTGTGTTAGTCAGCAAACTGGCTGCCGTATTTAATACTACTTCTGCATGGGAATATGGTCGTGAATATGTCTTCGAAAAATTAGGTGGCGATGAGCAAGCCATGCAATATTCTGACTATCCACAAATGGCATTAGGTCACCAACGCTATATTGACTATGCCGTGCGTCATGCTCATAAAGTGGCGATTATTGATACTGACTTCATTACCACGCAGGCTTTTTGTATTCAATACGAAGGCAAAGCCCATCCGTTCTTAGATTCTATGATCAAAGAATATCCGTTTGATGTCACCATTTTATTAAAAAACAACACAAAATGGGTGGATGATGGTTTACGCAGTTTAGGTAACCAAAAGCAACGTCAACAATTCCAACAGTTATTGAAGAAATTGTTAGATAAATACAAAGTGCCTTACATTGAAATTGAATCACCAAGTTATTTAGATCGTTATAACCAAGTGAAATCTGTCGTGGAAAAAGTGTTAAATGATGAAGAACTTGAAGGTTTACAACATACAAAATGCACATTGACCACCGAGAAATAAGATGATTTTATTCGCAGGCGATCCGCACGGAAGTTATGAACATCTTTATCCTTTCGTGCAAGAAAATGACAACGTTGCCCTGATTATTTTGGGCGACTTGCAACTTTCTTCGTCTGATGAATTAGATAAACTCGCACAACATTGTGATATTTGGTTTATTCACGGTAATCATGACAGCAAAACCGTTGCTGCATTTGAGGCGATTTGGGGGACTCATTGGAAATTGCGTAATTTGCATAATCGTGTTGTTGAAATCCAAGGCCAACGCATTGCCGGCTTAGGTGGCGTATTCCGTGGGCAAATCTGGATGCCACCCAATAAACCAATGTATTTTGACCCTATCCATTATTGCCAATATAGCCCGCAAGAAAAAATTTGGCGTGGCGGTGTGCCATTACGTCATCGCACGTCTATTTTCCCTTCTGATATCGAAGCCATTGAAAACGAGCAAGCTGATATTCTGATTTGTCATGAAGCGCCTAAACCCCATCCAATGGGATTTCGTGTGATTAATCAACTCGCAGAAAAATTAGGGGTAAGACACGTTTTCCATGGCCATCACCACGATAACGTCGAGTACAAGACAAATTTTCCTTATAAAATCACGAATGTCGGTTTTAGAAGTGTCACAGACATACAAGGAAATTATTTATTAAAAACTATTGATGATCGAGAAAAATAACCAAATAAAGCGTTAATTGTTTTTGATAAACAGAAAGTTTGAAGAAAGAAGATGGCGCACCCGAAAGGATTCGAACCTTTGACCGCTCGGTTCGTAGCCGAGTACTCTATCCAGCTGAGCTACGGGTGCAGAATAAATAAAACTAACAACAAATGGCGGTGAGAGAGGGATTCGAACCCTCGATGGAGTTTTTGACCCCATACTCCCTTAGCAGGGGAGCGCCTTCAGCCTACTCGGCCATCTCACCACATTCGGTGTGTGGGCGGTATAATACGTTTTTTTGAAAATATGTCAAATCATTTTTTGAAAAAGCCATTTTGGTTGCTTGATTTATCTACATTTTGTGTAAATAAAGTGCGGTTGAAAAACAAATAAATTTCTCACCGCACTTTAATTTTATTTCTAGCCTTTTAAAATTGCCCGTAAACGTTCGAGCTGACTCGAAGTTTGTTGTTGCTTCTGCTCTACCGTCAATTTTGGCTTATCTTTTTCCCATAGCACATCATCTTGTGGCAACTCAGCCAAGAAACGACTCGGCTCTGGGCGAATTAACTCGCCAAACTGACGTCGTTCACGGCAAAGGGAAAATGTGAGCGTTTGTTGTGCTCGCGTAATGCCCACATAGGCTAGGCGGCGTTCTTCTTCCACATTATCTTCATCAATACTGGTTTGATGAGGTAAAATCCCTTCTTCCATACCGATTAAATACACATGGGGAAACTCTAAACCTTTGGAGGCATGCAATGTCATTAATTGCACTTGATCGCTCTCGTCATCATCTTCACCGCGTTCCATCATGTCACGTAGTGTTAAACGAGTGACTACTTGGTTTAAAGTCATCGGCTCATTCACCTCATCGCCTTTAAGCATATCCTCTACCCAGCTAAATAAGGTTGCCACGTTTTTACTTTGCATTTCTGCGGCTTTAGGGCTGGTGGCATATTCATACAAATATTCTTCGTAATGCAAGGAGGAAAGTAAAGAACGCACTGCCGTTTCAGGATCGGAACGCAAACTTTGATCGTTCAACTCCACAATCCAACGACCAAATTTTTGCAACGCATCATAGGCTTTTGGTGTCACACGTTGCATCAGTTCAAACTCAAAAATTGCCTCAAATAAGCTGATATGTTTTTCCTGTGCCAATTCACCTAATTTTTGTAGAGTTGCTGTACCAATTTCCCGTTTCGGTGTATTCACGATACGTAAGAAAGCTGCATCATCATCTTGATTCACCACCAAACGCAAATAGGCCATCATGTCCTTAATTTCAGCACGAGAGAAAAAAGACGTTCCACCAGAAATTTTGTATGGAATACGGTTTTGCATCAGCACTTTTTCCAATAGACGGGATTGATGGTTACCGCGATATAAAATCGCATAATCCTTAAATTTGGTTTTACGGCTAAAACGATGAGCAATTAATTCTGCCACAATCCGTTCGGCTTCATGCTCTTCATTTTTCGCTTCAATGACTTGTAGTTTTTCACCTTCGCCTAAGTTGGAAAAAAGCTTTTTATCAAATACGTGCTCGTTGTTATCAATCAAAATGTTGGCACAATGCAAAATACGATGAGTGGAACGATAATTTTGTTCCAATTTGATGACTCGCAAACGCGGAAAATCATCACGCAAGCGCACCATATTTTGTGGACGAGCACCGCGCCAAGAATAAATGGATTGGTCGTCATCGCCTACCACCGTAAAGCAAGCTCTCTCGCCGACGAGTAATTTGATGAGTTCATATTGGCTGGTATTAGTATCTTGATATTCATCCACCAACAAATAGCGAATTTTCTCTTGCCATTTTGACCGCACTTCTTCATTTTGTTTGAAAAGCAAAGTCGGCAACATAATCAAATCATCAAAATCCAACGCATTATAAGCACGAATTTGCGCCGCATAACGCTCATAACATTTCGCAAAGGTTTGATATTTGGCATCTTTCGCTAAGGCATAAGCCTGTTTTGGTGAAACCAAATCATTCTTCCAGTTGGAAATAACCGAGATTAATTCACGCAATAAATCCTTATCTTCCTGGAGCACATCTGCCGTCAGTTCTTTGAGTAAGGCTAGTTGATCGTGCTCATCAAACAAGGTCATATTCGATTTAAAACCTAAGGCTTTATATTCCCGTTTAATAATATCGAAACCTAAGGTATGGAAAGTAGAAACAATCAATCCTTTGGATTTTTCTTTACCAATGGAATGGGCGACACGCTCTTTCATTTCACGAGCGGCTTTGTTGGTAAAGGTGACGGCGGCGATCTGTTTAGGTAAATAACCGCAGTGTTCAATCAAATGAGCTATCTTATTGATGATCACGCGAGTTTTGCCCGAGCCTGCGCCAGCTAGCACCAAGCAAGGCCCGCTGACATATTCGACAGCCTGTTGTTGTTGAGGATTGAGTTTCATATCTTAATGCAAATTAATTTGACCACGCATAAGGCAACAATGCGGTATCTAACAAAAATGACAGCGGCAAATCTAAAATAGGTAATCCCCATTTTGGGGCCATCTCTAAATCATAAGCCGCACCCGCGTAAGGTGTGTATTTTTCCGATGGATCGATTAATTTCACCACCGTACCACAACCAGTTAACGCTAAAAGTGCGGTTAGAATCAGAAGTGTTTTTTTCATTCACGACGTGCTTTTAAGGCTAAATAGACGGCTTCCGGTACCAGTTCTTTCACATCGCCATGGTGCAAATAAATTTCTCGTACAATCGTGGAAGACACAAACGCCCATTTTTCTGTTGGAGGGAAAAATAAACTATCCACACCATCGGTTAATAAACGGTTTAGTGCCGCTAGTTGTAATTCGTATTCGAAATCTGTTGTTGTACGCACACCACGAATAATGGCGGTAATCTTTTTCGCTTTGATTTCATTCGCGAGTAAATCAGAGAATCCAAATACTTCCACATTGGGCAAATGCGCGACCGATTGACGCACGAGTTCAACGCGTTCTTCCAATGAGAACAATGGCTTTTTACTCGGACTATTCGCAACTGCGACAAAAACTTTCGGGAAAATGACCGCACTTCGCGCAATAATATCTAAATGCCCGTTAGTAATCGGATCAAACGTGCCGGGGTAAATTACGCTTGTCATTTATGGTTCTCCGAAATATTGGTTAAATAAGGATGAAGCAAATCTAAAAGACGCTGTAATGCGCCACGATTTTCGATTAATACTTCATAGCCTGCATTGCCTAAACGCTGACGTGCTTCTTTTGAATTCAATAACTTATCAATAATCTCTGCCAACGCTTTCTCTGTGGAGTTGATTTGCAACACACCTTGTACTTCTAAGAGCGAGGTAAAAACTTCAGGGAAATTAAAGGTATGCTTTCCACTCACAACGGGTAATTTAAACGCCAAAGGCTCTAGAGGATTATGTCCCCCATGTTTGACCAAACTTCCGCCGACAAACGCAATATCTGAAATACCATACATCAGCATCAATTCGCCCATAGTATCACCCAAAATCACTTGGGTATTTTCTGAAGGAATCTCCCCCGTTGAACGACGAATAAAGTGAAAGTTAGCTTTTTCAATTAAATCTGCCACTGGATTAAAACGCTCAGGATGACGAGGCACTAACAATAACAGCAAGTTTGGATGTTTTTTCAGTAACAAATGATGCGCTTGTAAAATGAGTTCTTCTTCCCCTTCGTGCGTACTCGCGGCAATCCAAATCTGACGGTCTTTCGCCCAGCTCTCATGAAGTGTTGCTATATCTTTGAGTAATTCGTCACTGACCACAAGATCATATTTAATATTGCCGGTTAATTGCAGATGATCTTTCTCATAACCTAACTCTAAATAACGTTTTCCACTGATACTATCTTGTGGCGCAATCAAGCTGATTTGAGAGAACATTCTTTGTAGATGTTGTTTGACTTTGCCATAACGTCTGGCTGAACGTGCAGAAAGGCGTGCATTCGCCACAATAAAAGGAATATTTCGATGAGCCAAACAATCAATCAAATTTGGCCAAAGTTCCGTTTCTATGACAATGAATACTTTAGGTTGAATAAAATCAATAAAACGATTGATGACACAAGGCAAATCGTAAGGCAAATAACAATGCGTCACACTTTCCCCGAACGCCGCTTTTACGCGTTCAGAGCCTGTTGGCGTAACCGTTGTAAATGTGATTGGTAAATGTGGATAGTCTTTCTGAATACGTTTTACTAGCGGCGTAGCGGCAATCACTTCCCCTACCGATGCAGCATGAATGACGATCCCATCTTTTGTAGGCTTAACAAGATTCGCATAAATGCCATATCGCTCGCCTAAACGCTTGCGATAATTAGGGGCCTTGAGACTTCGTAGTAACATGAATAGCAGCACAAAAGGCTGAATTAGATACATCAGGCTAGTATAAAAAAAACGCCACATAAAATAAATTCGGTTATACTTAGAAAAACTTCAGCTAGTATAGCAAAAAAAGGATCAAAATATGCCAACAATTAGCGTTGCCATGATTGTCAAAAATGAAGCGGCAGATCTTGCTCAATGTCTTGATACTGTAAAAGGTTGGGTAGATGAAATCATTATTGTCGATTCAGGCAGTACTGATAACACCCAAGAAATCGCGAAACAATATGGTGCAAAATTTTATTCGCATCCTGATTGGCCTGGTTTTGGCAAACAACGCCAACGTGCACAACAATATGTCACCAGTGATTATGTTTTGTGGTTAGATGCCGATGAACGCGTCACACCGAAACTTCGTGAATCCATTCAACAAGCGGTTCAACAAGATGCACCAAATACGGTTTATGATATTCCTCGGGTGAGTGAAGTATTTGGGCGTGAAATTCGTCATTCAGGTTGGTACCCCGATTATGTAGTGCGTTTATATCGTACAAATTATGCAGGATATAATGATTCTCTGGTCCATGAAAAAGTGGTTTATCCTGAAAACACGAAAGTACAGAAATTAACTGGGGATTTGGAGCATTTCACTTATAAAAGCATTCATCACTATTTGGTGAAATCTGCGGGCTACGCCAAAGCTTGGGCAGATCAACGCCAAGCTAAAGGTAAAAAAGCAACATTGTGGCAAGGTGTCAGTCATGCCATCGGGTGCTTTGTCAAAATGTACATTTTAAAAGTCGGTTTCTTAGATGGAAAACAAGGTTTCCTGCTGGCGGTACTTTCGGCCCACTCCACCTTTGTGAAGTATGCTGATTTATGGGAGCGTAATCAGCATTAATCAAAAACAAAAAGTGCGGTCAAAATTAACCGCACTTTTTTATTTCTTTTAGAATACGAAAATTAGTTTTTCGCTGCTGCCGCTGCTTTCACGATTACTGCAAACGCTGGCGCTTTAAGTGATGCACCGCCCACTAATGCACCATCGATATCCGGTTGAGTGAATAATTCTGCTGCGTTAGCATCATTTACTGAACCACCGTATTGAATGATCACTTGATCTGCTACAGCTTGTGATTTTGCTGCGATGTGGCCACGGATAAATGCATGAACAGCTTGTGCTTGTGCAGGAGTTGCTGATTTGCCCGTGCCGATTCGCTAAATCGAAGATTTAATCGTCCATCTTCCGATTTATAGTCTGCATAAATAGCAGCACCAGCAGCTCGATGATCGACACTCACAGACAAAAGGGTATACCGTTCTGGCACCCAAGATGGCACCAACGGAGCAGTAATCCCAAGCGCTTCCACCGCATCTTGAAGTGTGTCATATTCTTTTGTTTCTCCGATTTCAATCGGATAACGCCCCACCTCAGCATACGGTGTTTCGCTCTGTTCGAAAACGAATACCTCACTTGTCCATCGCGCGATCGCACCCAGTAAGTCTATCCCACATGCCTCGGCAACCAGCGAACTCATCACACACACAACGGCAATAGCAGCGGCAATTCTCGAAGCTTTTTGCCTAGTCTTCAAATGTCTTTGGTGGGCTGCATGTGATTCTTTTATAAGCAGTCCGTGCCTATTGTGAAAGTCCGATAGTGCTGCCTTGCTGTCGGCCTTAAACGGCAAAGGATTCTTCTCATCCAGTGCATCCAAATATGCGTCAATTTGCTCAAGATTTACATCACCATTGGCCGCCCTTTCGGTCAGTTCCATCAACTCGTCAACTAAAGTCTCAGTATCTGCTTTCTCAAGATGCCTTGAAATTTGAGCGCTATCGCGGCAAGCTCCACCACGCAAACCGTTCTCACGATCTCTGAACATCTTCAACATTTTGACACCTCCTTATTGGTAATGTGTCTATACCTTGGCAAAACGTTGCCTTCATCATAATATTTTTTCTTTTTGCTGGAGTTCAGCAAAGTGCGCTTTGGCTCTTACTAATCTTGAACGGCAACTCACCTCTTTGATATGTAGTCGCTCCGCAATCTCAGCATATGACAATCGATCTTCAAATCTCATTAGCAGAATCTCACGCTCCCACAGCTGAAGTTCCTTTGGAAGTGCATCCGCTAAACTTCTTTTTAGCCCATCCACACCAAGTTCGTTTTCCAGTGCATCACTTAGCGGTACATTGTCATGCATCTTTAACCTCAAGTAATTACATATCAAGTTTGACATTATTTTTATCAAGTAGGCTCTTGGATTGCTAATATGTACAGTCCCAGATTTCTGCAGATAAATAACAAACGCTTCGTCTACCAAGTCTTCGGACTCATGATAATCCTTAGTGGATCGGTAGGCCAAGCGCAGCAGGTTATTATAATTATCTCTGTATAGAGTGTCGAAATCACTTTGGGCATAATCCCCCACTATGAATCTCCCTCCTTCAACGCATTATCTTCGCCAATCTCCTCCATATCGTCAAAAGAATACTCCACTATCTCAGGTACGTCAAGAAATTCAATGATTGTCATACTGAACGCTGAAGCAATTTTGATAATAGTCCCGAGATTTGGTGTCTCCGATTTTCCTCGGAGAATGCTATTGACCGTTGAGTAAGATAGTCCGCTCATATTTGCAAGGCCATTTATCGAAAGCCCTCTATCTTTCCGTAGCTGATTGATACGATTCGCAATCAAATTTGTCAGCGTAATACGGACTCCTCCTCTCGCTCAATATCGACAGGCTCATTTTAACAACAGAATCATTCTCAATTAGCGAAAAAACGCTAACTTTGGGAAATTTTGGCGTTTTTTCGCTAACAAATTGTTTTATCTGTTGATAGTCCTATTATTGTTTTGTTGCCGGCAAATATGAAAAGCTGATTCTTTGTTACTTGATGATGCAATACGAAAGTGGCTCTTTTATCGGTAAATATCTGTTCCCTATCAATTTTGCTAAATTCAAAATATTGTCCATCATTGAAACGTTTTTCGACGTTCAGTACACATATATCATAGAGTTTACTGCCCTGAACAATAAGGCGCTTTGTAGTCAATATTTATTTACCGCTACCTCTACCCAATACACGTTCTTTTGTTCACAGTCCGCTCAATCTTACTACATAGGAAAGGAGAGTTATACTATGGCTGCTGTCGCTTGGTATTACTGCGCTGGAAATTCTGTTTATTATTGGACGAAGGCCTATGATATGAGCGCTACACAATTTGCTATTGCGGTCTCTGAAAGAATCGGTCGGACAATAACGGCATCAGATGTTGCTCAAGCCATCCGGCAAAAGGAAGTACCTATAAAGTCAGTCGGTAATATCTGGACGTGTTGGCACGTGCTATCTAACCTTTCCCTAAAGTGTTGGATGTCCACCGTTTCAAATTTACGATGTAAACGATTTGATTGATATACCTTCCTTTATTTACTCAAAGTTTTTTATTTTTCTCCTTAGGTCAGTTTACAAGGAACTACACGCAGACCACGAAACGGGGGCTGCTGACAA
>OGOW01003012.1_pt1 | contig 12603 bp, 7 predicted proteins | sample 1552781 | NCBI WGS metagenome assembly OGOW01 (sample SAMEA2580145, study PRJEB22360) | human gut metagenome | biome: human gut; feature: human-associated habitat; material: faeces | place: Denmark | collected 2008/2010
CCGCACGGACAACTTCAGCGACGCCCTGCGCCACGGCTACAACGTCGGGACGAGCGCCGTCTACCGGGCCAAGCTGGGCAAGAACGGCCGCACGATCACCCTCGACGGATCGTTCAGCTACTCGGACAACACGAACAATTCGAACTCGTGGTCGAACATCCTCGCAACCCAGCCCGACCGGCCGGCGGTCGATCCGGTGACCGGCGTCTGGGACCCGGCGAACTACACCGAACTGCGTTACCTGCGCAACCTGGCGCCGTCGTCGTCGTACAGCCTGCGGGGCAGCTTCACCTATACCGAGCCGGTGGCCAAATACGCGCAGTTGAGCTTCCAGTACCGTGCGTCGTACAACTCGCAGGAGCGCGACAAGCGTTCCTATATCACGGGCGACGATTTCTCGACCGCCGGACTTACCCCCGACCGTTCGCTGTCGAACTCCTACGAGAGCGGCTACCTGACGCAGAGCGTGGGGCCCGGATTCCGTTTTTCGAAAGAGCGCAACACGTTCATCGCCAACGTCTACTACCAGCGTTCGGCCCTCGACGGACAGATCGTGCGCGACGATGCCGAGAAGATCAAGCACGCCTACAACAACGTGACCTATTTTATGATGGGCCAGCTGAACATCAACCGCGAGAACTCGCTGCGGCTCTTCGTCTCGTCCTACACCGACAGCCCGTCGATCACCGACCTGCAAAGCGTTTACGACGTATCGGACGCCCAAAACATCAGCCACGGTAATCCGAACCTGAAGCCGACCTACTCGCACCGGGTGAATTTCCACTACACCAACTCCAACGTCGAAAAGGGCCGGACCTTCATGTGGATGTTCTCGATGAACACGACGCTGGATTACACGGCCCAGCATCTGGTGCAAAGACCCGGTGACATCACCATCGACGGACAGGCCTATTCGCCCAATTTCTACTCGACGACCGAGAATCTCGACGGTTACTGGCAGTTGCGGACGCACTTGAGCTACGGCCTGCCGATCGGGTTCCTCAAATCGAATTTCAACGTCATGGCGGGCGTCATCTACACCAAGACCCCCAGCATGCTGGGCGGCACGGTGGACGCGGCGACGGGTATGATTTCGGGCGGCGAGCGCAACGACACCAAGAATATGGGATACGACTTCCGGGCCGTGCTGGGCAGCAACATTTCGGAGAACGTCGACTTCACCCTCTCGTGGAACGGCACCTACAACGAGGCCACCAACTCGCTGAACGCGGACAAGTCGAAGAACCGCTATTTCAACCACACGGCGCAGGGCAACCTGAAGGTGGTCTTCCCGCTGGGCTTCACCTTCACGGCGAGCGCGGCCTACTCGCAGTATATCGGCTTCACGAACGATTACTCGGAGGATTACCTCCTGTGCAACGTCTGGCTGGGCAAGAAGGTCTTCAGGAACAAGCGCGGCGAAGTGATGGTCGGCGTCAACGACCTCTTCAACCAGAACCAGGCCTTCTCGCGCTCGACGGGTTCGGGCTACACGCAGAACTCGACCAACAGCGTCATCGGCCGCTACTATATGGTGCAGTTCAACTACAACCTGCGCCGTTTCGGCAAGAAGGGTTCGCGCAATATAAAGGATTACGACGGTGTCGAGTCCTCCTCCGGTTCCCGCCGCATGGGACCCGGCGGGCCGGGCGGACCTCCTCCGGGGATGTTCCACGGACCGCGGTAAACCGGTCCCGGGCCGGATTGAGCAGGTTGACGAGAGCGATCTTCGTCAACCTGCTTTTTTTCAGGTCTCCGGCAGCGGAAATGGAATCTTTATAAATTGCAGATTTTTTTAAAATTTCCGGTAAAATGCTTGTATATACTAAAAATTTTATCGATATTTGTATGTGACTGTATCTCCGCATGATGGCCTTTTGCGGTTGTTTTCCGCCAAATCGCTCTGGGCGAACAACATATGTGCTAACTGATTAAATGATGATGCCATGGAGAAAACAAGTACAATGAAACAGGCAAGGACCTCCGTATTGGTTGCCCTTGCTTTGATCTGTGTCGTTTCGTGTGCGAAAATCGACGACGAATCATCCGCCGTCGCACCGGAACAGCCCGCTCGGCCTACCGTGCTCTTGCCGACGCGCAGTTATGAGGAGGCCCTTTCCCTTGCCCGGAAGAGCATCGCCCTTGTCGACCGGGGCCAGACCCGCTCGGCCACTGCCCGTTCGATCCGCAGCGAACGCGGCCAATGCGTCACTACCCCGTCCACGCGCAGTGGCGCCGGGAGCGACACTTTGATGTATGTTTTCAATTTTGAGAACAACGACGGATTTTCGGTCATTGCCGCCAACCGCGCCGTCGATCCCGTGCTGGCTGTCGCCGAAAAGGGAAACTACACCTACGGCGAGCCGACCGGCGTGGAGAATTTCGATTTCTATATGGACGCCATGGCGCAAAGTCTGGCCGTGATAAAGCCGCCGAAGTTCGACACGATACGCACTACGCCTAAATTCAAGACGGTGGAGGTCAATGAATCCCGCTCCTGCGACCCGCTTATTCCTGTCAGGTGGGGGCAAAGATCTCCCTACGGAGACTATTGCAGCAATGGGTATTCCGGCTGCGTGGCGACAGCCATTGCACAGATTATGGCCTATTACCGTTTCCCGTCTTCTTTCACGACGACCTACACCGATGCTCCGCATGCGGGAGAGACGATCGCTTTGAACTGGACTTCGATAATAAGTTATCCATACGTATACCAAGTACCCGCACTGATGCGGGAAATCGGACAACGGGTAGAAATGACATACCATCCAATAGATGAGAATGATATGGAGACAGGAAGTAGCGCTTTTTCGTATATGGCACCCGATTGTTTGATATCTTTTGGCTATAGTTGCGCTTCGGGCCTTGCAAGCTATGCGATAGCTTCAATTAGAACCAATTTGGACGAAACACACCCCGTTTATGTAAGGGCGAATGATATTTCAGAAGGAGGCCACGCTTGGATTGCCGATGGATATATCTATTCGCGTATCGGTACGGAATATTACGAAGAGAGGTTGGTAAATAACGATGAACCCGGTCTGATTCCGCACTATGAATATGTGCTGACAAGTTCCACCGTTCAGACAACCAATCTGGTTCATTACAATTGGGGCTGGAATGGCAGTTGTGATGGCTATTTTGCTCCTGGAGATGGGGTCGCTTCTGGCAATGGATATATCTTCAATGGATTGCAGATGATAACATCGATCCGTTTACCCCGTATTGATAGTAATTTAAATCAAGATTTCTTATGAAAAAGTTGATAACAATTTTAGTCCTGTCATCGGCGATGCTGTCGGCATGCGAAGGTGATCCCGAGATTGTTCCGCGAACACCGACGGAGGCAAAAATCCGGGAACTGATGATCGGTTACGACGGCAAGGTCGATATGAACGCATTTGTAACGGATGCACAGCGTGGAGTTTGGGTGGTTGATGCTTGTGATATGACCTATACAGATGGGAAGGTGTCTGACGGAAGCGGTTACGATGGAGGAACTTTGATCAATCATATGATGCTTCTTCCCACTGGTATATGCCGTACATTCTTTACGCTTATGCATATTCCCGGCCCGACGGTATATTCGGAAGGCGATCAATGGAGTGTCAGCAGTGAAATGAAGAATACATTGGCCCTTTACAATCCCGGGATCGAAGAGAGTGCGAAGACCGCCAACTATGATCAGTATGCCGCCCGGACGACGCTCGAACTGCTCTATTACAAGGACGGTGTATTCGTGATGAAAGGCCGGCAACCCTTTGCATACATGGGTGGACAGACTTCGAAGGGCGTTTACGAGGATTACTGTCGGGTTGTCGGGCATATCGCCACCGACAAGGCGACGATGGATAGATACCTGTCGTATATCTCCTACAAGCAGTATAAGGAGGAAAATCCCGATAAATTTTAGACTGCCGTTTACTCACAAAAGAGACGCCGGACCAAAATCCGGCGTCTCTTTTTGCGTGTGTACGGAGCCGTTAGCGCCCTTCGTCCCCGTTTTCCTTCCGGGCGGGATGTTCCCGCTGTTCGCGGCCGATCACCTGGTGAATGCCGATGCAGGCCAGCCCGCCGTAAACGACCGTGAGGATGATGAGCCACTTGATTTCGGCGAAAACCTCGGGGATCGAGGCCCCCATGGTCTGGATACGGATGAAGCCGTTGACGCCGTGGCTGCTCGGGAACAGCTGTCCGAGGTTGAACAGCCAGTCGGGAATGCCCTGGCGCGGGTACGACACGCCGCTGAGCATCAGCACCGGGATCGAGGTCCACAGCAACAGCAGCAGCGAGTTTTCGCGGTAGCGGAACAGCGTCGAAACGGCGATGCCCATGGCGATGCAGGCCGCCAGATATGCCGCCATGAAGAGCATGACGGCTCCCGTCGCGCCGTTCATCGGGAAGTGGAACAGCCGGTAGTGCAGGCCGAGGATATAGGTGCAGGTCACGGCGTAGATCAGCGCGTAGACCAGTCCGCGTCCCAGGACGATGGGCAGCGTCGACATCCGCCGCCGCCCTGCGGGGCAGAGTTTGCGGTAAAGTCCGAATTCGCGCCACGTGCCGCCGATCATGCCGATGCCGATCAGCATCGTCTGCTGGATGATGACCATGATGATCGCCGGCATGACGAACGTGCCGTAGCCCAGATAGGGGTTGAACAGGTTGTGCGACTGGTAGATCACGGGCTGGGTGGTGGCCTGCGCCTGCGGGATGTTGGCCCCCTTGGCGATCAGGCGCTGGAATTCGACCATCGCCCCCGTCTTGCCGATCGAGGTCACGACCTCCTGGAAAACCTGGCGGTACATCAGGAAGTAGCTGGCGTCGGCGTAGATCGCCACGTTGGCCTGCTCGCCGCCGTAGAGTTTCTCCTCGTAGTCCGACGGAATGTAGACCACGCCGTAGATTTTGCGGCCGTAGAACAGCTCTTTGGCCTCTTCCATCGAGGTCGGATTGTAGGCCACATAGGTGTTCGGCCCGGCGTTGAAGGTGTCGATCAGACTGCGGCTGGTCGGCGTGCGGCATTCGTCCACCACGCCGATCGGCACGTTGCGGAGCACCTGCGATCCGTAGGCCAGCGAGTAGGCCGTGGCGTAGATGATCAGGGCGAAAATCAGAATCAGCATCACGCCACCGTCCTTGAAGATCGTCCGGAACTCGTTGCGGACGACCGATCCGAGCTGTTTCCAGTAAGAGGCTGTTTGTTTCGTAAATCGGTTCATATCACAATCTCCCCCAGAATTTTTCCTCCGTGCAGACCCTTTTCAGGCGCGGCAGGCACAGGAGCGGTAAAACGATGAACAGCGACATGTAGCAGAGGTCGGGCAGCGAGTAGACCCACGGCGTGCCGCGGAGCATCTGGTCGACGAAAATATCGGTGTAGAAGGTGAACGGGAAGATCTTGCTCACCCACTGCATCGGCTCCCACATGGCCATGATCGGGAACGTCAGTCCCGAGAAGGTGAAGGCCAGCACCGAATATCCGCCGCCGATCGAGAGCGACAGGCGCAGGTTGGCCAGCAGCGAGACGATCAGCACCGAGATCGACTGGTAGCTCAAAATGAAGAGCAGCGTGCCGGCGAGAATCACCGCAAGACTGCCGTTCAGCGGCGTTCCCACGATTTTGAAGTTGATCACCAGCATCACCAGCGAGATCAGGAACATCACCGCCGTGATGGGCAGCACCTTGCCCGCGAGCGCCGCCGCGACCGAACCATTTCCCGTGCCGAGCCATTCGCGGGCCGTGGCGTGCTTGAGTTCGGTGCCGATGGCGAAAACGGTCACCATCACCACGAAGATCATCAGCATCATGGGCATGAAACTCGGCGAGAGGTAGTATCCGTAATTGATGTGCGGATTGAAGAGCACGTGCTTGTCGAAACGCACGGGCATCAGCTGCGCCATGGCCTGCCGCTGCGTAAGCCCCTGCTTCATAAGCACCTGGAGCTGAATGCCGGCCGTGAAGGTCGTCACGGCGGTCTGGATGTCCTTCGACAGCAGTCCGTTGACCGTGATGTTCGTTCCCGAGACGTAGTTTTCGAGGCGGGTCTGGCTGTTGCTCAAAATGTTCTTCTCGAAGAAGGCCGGAATCTGCACGATGGCCATGATCCGCCCTTCGCGCATCAGCCGCTCGCCCTCGTCCATGCCCTGAATGCCGTAGGCCACCATCGCCGTCGGAGTGTCGTCGATCATCTGCACGGCCTTGCGCGAAAGCGTCGTGTTGTCCTGGTCCAGGACGGCGATCGGGATGTTGCGGATTGCACCCTGGTTGAACAGCAGGGCGAAAAACGCGAACGACACCACGGGCAGGACGATCATCAGCACGAAATACATCGGCTGACGGGTTATCCGGCCCGTCTCGCGGCGCATCACGGCGCAGGTGTTGTGCAGGAATCCGGGCATCGCTTACTTTCCGATTTGGTCCCAGTCGACGAGCACGCTCATGCCCGGGCGCATGTTCGCGGCCTCGGTGACGGCCTTGGCCTTGATGGCGAAGGTGCGGATGTCGAACCCGCCCTGCGTGCGGGTCGCCGACCACGTTGCGAAGTCGGCCTGCACGGCGATATAGGTCACCTCGAACTCCACGTCATACCCCAGCGCCGGCACGTAGCCGCTCATGCGGGTGCCGACCCGAATCGCGGGGAGCAGGGTCTCCTTGATATTGAAAGTCACCCACATGTCGCTCATGTCGAGGATCGCCACCACGGGATAGCCGCTGCCGACCAGCTCGCCCTGCTCGGCGATGATGGTCGAGACCTCGCCCGTGACGGGCGAATAGACCATCGCGTCGCTGATGTACGACTCCACCTCGCTGACAGCCCCTTCGGCCTGGCGGACGCGGGCCGCGGCGGCCTCCTTGTCCTCCTTGCGGGCGCCGTCCGTCGCCATGTCGTACTGCGCCTTGGCGGCCAGCGCCGTGGCCTCCATGGCCTTGTAGTTGGCCGTGGCCTCGTCGAGCTTCTGCGCCGGAACCACTCCGTCGTTGTAGAGGTTCTGCACGCGCTCGTAGGTCTTGCGGGCCAGTTCCAGCCCGGCCTGCGCCTTCTGCCACATGTTCATCGCGGCCTCGATCTGCTGCACGCGGGCGCCGGCCAGCGCCATGGCGTCCAGCGCGGCGGCGGCGCTCTTCACGGCCTCGGCCTGCCGGAGCTTGGCCTCCAGTTCGGGCGTCGAGAGCGTGTAGAGGAGCTGTCCCTTCTCCACGCGGTCGCCCTGGGCCACTTTCATGTCGTCGATGCGGCCCGGAACCTTCGACGAGGCTTTGTAGGTGGTGCACTCCACCGTGCCCTGAATCAGCGTCGGGGTCCGTTTGGTGAGGTACCAGCTGATCAGTACGACCGAGAGGACGATGACCGCTGCGGCCGCCAGAATTCCGATTACGTTGCTTCGTTTCATATCGTTTGCTTGTTATCTATTTCGTATTGTTTGCGGGGGCCGGCGACGGGCCGTAACGTGAAGCCCGTCCTTTCCCGATCTAATTTCCGCTTCTTGAGCCGTCGAAGAGAACCGCCTGCGCGTCGTTGCGGCGCGCGTAGGACGGATATTCGTCGCTGATGCCCGCGGCCTCGAGCAGCCGGGCCAGCAGCAGGTCGTAGTTGTAGGCCGCCTGCAGCCGCTCGGTGCGCACTCCCGCGAGGTTCAGCTCGGCGTCGATCAGGTCCGACGACGAGCTCATGCCTTCGAGGAAGGCGGCGTTTTTCATGCGGAGGTACTCCTCGGCGAAGTTCAGCGACGCGTCGATCGAGGTCATCTGGTTGCGGTAGTTCATCATCTGGTTGTAGAGTTTCTCCACCAGCACTGCGATGTCCTTTCCGGCCTTGTTCTGCAACTCGCCCACGCGGCGCACGGTCTGTTTGGCGGCCGAGTACTTGTATTCGCGGTTGAGACCGTCGAAAATCTTGATGTTGACCCCCACGCCCACGGCCCAGCGCGGCACGAGTCCCGCCACCTGGTAGTTGTAGAACGAACCGCCGCCGATGGCCGCCACCTGCGGCAGGAAATCGGCACGCTGGGCGCGCACGCCCTCCTGGGCCAGTTCGCGCTTGAGCGACACCTGGCTGAGCAGCGGGTTGCGCGCCTGCGCGAGGTCCTGATAATAGGCCAGATCCTCGACCTTCGCGAGCAGGAACATCGCCGTCACCGGACGCCAGTCGCTCTCGCGCCCCAGGGTGTTCGACAGCGCGCTGGCGATGGTCTCGGCCTGCAATTTGGCGTTTGCCAGCTCCCGTTCGGCCTCGGCCATCTTGAACTCCACGTAGAGGCGTTCGGTCTGGGCGATCATGCCGTTGCGTTCGAGCGCCCGGGCGTCTTCGAGATGCCTGCGCACGCCGTCCACCACCTGCTGACGCACGGCGACGACCTGCGTGGCGAGGGCCAGTCCGAAATAACGCTCCACGAGTTCCGAGATCAGCGCGTTGCGGGTCTGGTTGCCCTGCGCGACGGCCGTCTTCTCGTTGATCCGCGCGGCGCGGTTCGCGGCGTTGATCTTGCCGCCCATCCAGATCGGGACGGTCACCTCGCCTCCCACGAATCCGAGGCTCTGATCCTGCACCTTGAGGAACCAGTCGGCATCCATCATCGGGTTCAGAAGCCCCTGGAGCGTCGGAATCTTGTCGGCGGGGATCAGCCCGTTCTGCACGAGCGCCGTCAGTCCGCCCGCCACGCCCTCTTTGACCGGGCCTTTCAGGTCGTTGAAGTCGAATCCGATGTCCTTGGCCATGTAGGCGTATGCGCCCGTGACGTTGATCTGGGGCATGCGGAGACCGATGGCCGCGCGGCGCTGCTGCTGTGCGGCGCGCTCCTCGTAGGCCGCGGCTTTCAGCGCAGGGTTCTCCGTGAGGGTGACGGCGACCGCCTCGTCGAGCGAGAGCATCCGCCCGGCCTCCTGCGCGGACGCCGCCGCCGGGATCGTCGCCGCCGCCATGAAGGCGATCTTGACAGCTATTTTCATAGTATTCATGCGTTTATTCGACAAAGATAGATTTTCTTGCAATATCTTCTTCAGCCCGGAGGGCGTTTAGGCCATTTTTAGGCCCTTATGGACACAAATCACGCCCGTTTCACCTCCCGAGGTGGGCGTTGGCCCGGCGCACGCCTTCGGCCAGTTCGGGATAAACCCGCACGTCGACACCCGCTTCGCGCAGCGTCTGCGCCCCGCGGCAGCAGACGAACCGGTCGGGTTCGTACAGCGCAAAGACCACGCGCGCGAATCCGTGGCGCAGGATCAGCTGCGTGCAGCTCTCCGGCTCGCTCTTCCGCTGCGAGCACGGCTCCATCGAGGAGTAGATCGCCGCCCCGCGCAATTCGGCGCCCGCGTCGAGCGCCTTGCGGATCGCCTCCTGCTCGGCATGGTGCGTGGGCGAAGTCTCGTGGGTGTAGCCCGTGAAGCTCCTCCCGTCGGGAAGCGCCACCACGGCCCCGACGCAATAGGAGGTCCGGCTGGGCACGCACCGCAGTCCTTCGGCCACGGCCTGCGTCAGGTAGCGGAGGTCTTCGTCCCGGGTGTCGGGACGAAGCGTGCAGGTCGCAACCTCCATGCCGCCCAGATTCTCCCGCCGGCATGCGGCCCCCTCCGGGACCTCGAACCGGAACTGCGCGCCGCCCCGCTCCGGTCCCAGCGTCAGCTGCGGATTGACCGCCCGGCGCACCGTGTCGGCCATCCCTTCGGCGAGGAACATGCGCAGGACGGAGGCTCCCCCTTCGACCAGCAGACGCTCCACGCCGCGCTTTTCGAGTTCGGTGACGATCGCTGAAGCCGTAATTGAACTGTCGCTTGAAATAACCTCTGCAACGCCTTTCAATTCCGGAAGTTCCTTTTCTGAAAACACGTAGCGGTCTGCGTCGCCCTCCGTGAAGAAGCGCATCGACGGCGAGAGCCGTCCCGAGTGTGTGAGGGTGACTTTCGTCAGGTCGGGCCGCATGCCCCGGGCACGGCGCAGTTCCCGCGCCGCGGCATCGCGCAGGAGCAGGGCGGGATCGTCGCGCCGCAGCGTTTCGGCTCCCGCGAGGATCGCGTCGTGCGAGGCCCGAAGGCGCAGGACCGCCTCCCAGTCTTCGGGCGTCGAGATCATCAGCCGCCGGGGGCTGTTGTCGTCCAGGTAGCCGTCGGCCGTCGTGGCGAAAGATAGTGTTATCTGCATCGTTTCAAGGTAAACAGGGTGACTTCGGGCCATGCGCCCAGCCGCATGGGATATGCAACATATCCCGTGCCGTCGTTGACATAAAGTGTGTGGCGGCCCGTGTCGTAGCGTCCGCTCCAGTGTTTGTAGATCCATTTCGCGGGCGACCATCCGCGACCCCAGGGCCTGATTTTCAGCTGCATCGAATGCACGTGCCCCGAGAGCGTCAGATCGCCGTAGCCGGCCTCGACGATCTGTTCCCAGAGCTGCGGGATATGTACGAGGGCGATGTTGTAGAGCGAATCCGGAACTCCGGCGTAAGCCTTGGGAATGGCCGTTCCCGGCAGGTCGCGGTCGTGGCGGCGTTCGCGCAGCGCGGGGTCGAACGACAACCCCGTGAGCGAGATGCTGTCCGCACCGCGTCGCAGGTAGACGGTCGTGTCCTCCAGGACGGTCCACCCCATCGCCCGCTGGCGCGCGACCACTTCGCGGGCCTCCCCGGCCGCCGGGAAACGCAGCGAATCCTTGATGTAGGTTCCCACGTCGTGGTTGCCCGTGACCGACCAGACCGGGCCTGCGATCCGCCGCAGGAGCGCCGTGGTGCGTTCGTCCAGCTCTCCGGCGCGGATGTTCACCAGATCGCCCGTGAAGAACACCGCCTCGGGGCGCTGCGCGTTCACGCTGTCGGCCAGCCGCGTCAGTTCGCGTTCGGGACGGACGAGGGTCCCGACGTGCATGTCGGTGATCTGCACGAACCGGAAGCCGTCGAAGGCCTCGGGAATGCGGTCGGAGCAGATCTCCACCCGGTTGACGCGGATGGAGGTGCGTCCCCGGGTCGTGCCCCAGAGGGCGAACAGCACGAACGCGCAGGCCGCGACGTAGCCCGTGCGGCGCAGGTTCACGAAGTTGAACGCATAGAACGCCAGACGCGGCGGAACGGTGACAATCCACGCCCAGAACAGCCACATATAGAGGTACATCAGCTCCGGACCGTTGTCGCGGCTCAAGGCGCCTATGAGCGACGAGAGAATCGGCAGGGCGTCGGTCGCGGCGACCCACGCCACGAGTGCGCGGCGCACGGGCAGCTTCCGGCGGCGGCGACGGCGGAAATGGATGAAATCGGCGGCGATGGCCGTCAGGAAGAGTATCGACGTCAGAAAAAAGAGCATATACCTTTTATTTATATTCGGCAAAGATACGAAAAATTGCTTTTCCCGCGGTTTTCTTTGGCATACAACTTGCTGATTTGTCCGGTGAGTTACAACTCTTTGAGAACGAGCAAGAACATTAATAAAACCAAATTCATTCGGCTTATGAAAACATTTCGACTTTTAATCGTGGCTCTGCTGCTTGCAGGTTCCGCGTCGGCGCAACGTTACGAACGCAAGGCCATGCGCGGCGAGTATTCGCCTACGGTCTACCTGATCTCGGTGCAGGAGGTGGACACCATCTACAACTACGGGCCTTATGCGATGCAGCAGGCGGCGGCGCTCAACCGCATGGCCATGGACAACGCCACGCAGGACTACATCGAGACCCACCGTCCGGGCTTCCAGCAGGTCGAGAAACCGCAGTTCGTCTTCGCCACGAAGAACAACCGTTTCTCCTTCTCGCTGGGCGGTTTCGTCAGCCTCCGCGCCGGGTATGACTTCGACGGCATCGTCGACAACATCGACTTCGTGACCTACGACATTCCCGTTCACGGCAATTACGATACCAGGCAGAAGCTGATGATGGACGCTTCGACCTCGCGTCTGTTTATGAAGGCCATCACCAACACCCGTGCGCTGGGCCGCGTGGTCGTGTTCATGGACGCCGACTTCCGCGGAGGCGCCGAGGGCAGCTACACGCCCCGCCTGCGTTCGGCCTACGTGTCGTTCCTGGGCTTTACGCTGGGTCGCGACGTGACGACCTTCTGCGACCTTTCGGCAGCCCCGACGACCATCGACTTCCAGGGTCCCAACGCCTATAACTTCAACTTCGCCACGATGATCCGCTACGAATACGCCTTCGCCGACAACCACCTCAAGTTCGGCGTTGCGGCCGAGATGCCCTCGGTCAGCGGCACCTACAACGACAATTTCGCGACGCTGAAACAGCGCGTTCCCGATTTCCCGGCCTACTTCCAGTATGCCTGGGGCGCCAACCGCGACAGCCACATCCGGGCTTCGGGCGTCGTGCGCAACATGTACCTCCACAACCTCCGCACGGGCAACAACACCTCGCTGCTGGGATGGGGCGTGCAGTTCAGCGGCACGATCAAGGTGGCGCAGCCCCTGCGGCTCTTTATGAACGGCGTCTACGGCAAGGGCGTCACCCCGTATATCCAGGACCTGACCGGCTCGGGGCTCGACTTCACGCCCAATCCGGAGAACGCCGACCAGATTCAGACCATGCCCATGTGGGGATGGCAGGCCGCGGCCCAGATCAACCTGACCCCGCGTCTGTTCATCTCGGGCGGCTATTCGACCGTCCGCGTGCAGCGCAG
>OGOW01003029.1_pt1 | contig 12539 bp, 2 predicted proteins | sample 1552781 | NCBI WGS metagenome assembly OGOW01 (sample SAMEA2580145, study PRJEB22360) | human gut metagenome | biome: human gut; feature: human-associated habitat; material: faeces | place: Denmark | collected 2008/2010
CCGCCGACAACACGCGGGCCAACGCGGCGGCGCTGAGCGGCGGGTACGGCAACAGCTGGGCGGACAGCTTGGCAGCACAGGGACAGGGCGCGGCCACCGCGAACGTGGACGCCGCCCTGACAGCCCTGCGCAGCCGGGCGCTGAATGAATACAAGAACCGGCAGAGCGGGCTGGTGGAAGCCCTTTCCGGGATGGGAAACACCGAAGCGCTGGATCGCTCGGCATACGGCTCGAACCTTTCGAACTGGTACAACCGGCAGAATTTTTTAGCCAACCAGAGCGCACAGGCCCGGAACGAGAACGACAACTACTGGAACAACCTCTGGAACGGCATCCGAACCGTGGGCAATGTGGCCAAGAGCGCCTACGACGGGTACATGGGGTACACGCAGCAGCAGTGGGAAAATGAGTTTGCGCGGGAACAGTGGGAGTACAACAAGAACCGCACCGATCAGAGCGACGCCCTGAGCGCCTACCAACAGGCGTTCAACCTGTACACGCAGGGCGCTGGGGATGCGGCCAGCGACGTGCTGACCCGGTACGGCCTGAACGCGGACGCCTTCGCGAATTACACTGGGGCACCCATCACGCGGGACGATCAGGCGAGTGTGCTGAGCACCGCGGCTTCTCTGGTGGCAAGCGGAAATCAGGAAGCAGCGGCCAACCTGCTGAAGATGTACGGCATGGACGCCAGCGCAGCGGGCAATTACGGCACGCTGACGAGCCGACTGCTTTCCACCGCTGCGGCCAAGGCGGCGGCCACCAAGACGGGCAGCAGTTCGGGCTCCGGGAGAAGATCTTCGGGCAGAAGCGGCAGCTCCGGCACAGCAAGCGGATACACCACCAGCCAGCTCACGAGCATGGCCAACAAATTTTCCAGCATGAAGGACACGAATCCGCTCTACAGCCATTACAAGGAGGTCCTGACCGATGCGGGATGGTTGGAACCGGAGACGGTGAGCGGCACCACAGGGACGCTTACGGCCCCGCCGGTAGTGGAACCATATACCCCGGCCAGCTCGAAGCTGCGGCTCTCGAACACCGGAAATCACACGACGCAGAAGGCAACGAGTGGGCAGACGAGTAACACAAGCACCGGAATGCCCTACAGCAACGCCCTGAGCTACGCAAAGGGCTGGAAGGCGAAGGGTCTGAACGCCAACGAGATCGCGACCCGGCTGATGAACATGGGCGCGTCGGACGACGTGATCGACAAAGCAATGCTGAACGCAGGATTTTAAGGAGGATGTAGGATGGCATGGAAGGCAGGAAGTGCGGCTGCGCTGCGGGCGCAGAAAGAAAAAGGCCGGCACCAGAATCAGGAAACGACAGCGGCGAGCACGCCCGCAAAGGCCACACAGACTTCGACGGCTGCGGGCGGCTGGGCAAAGGGCAGCGCGGCAGCATTGCGGGAACAGAAGCAGACGGAAGCGACAAATATCGACCTGACCTCGAAGGCGTTTGACGAGTACCGGGCAAACAACAATCTGGGTTTTGCGGACGAGATGGACAGCCGGAGAGACTGGGCTGACGGGCGTGCCCTCTCCGCGCTCCGTCCGGCTGACACCGGCGCGGTGGCATACGGGGACAGTCCGGCCCAGAAGCTGAAAGCCAGCTATGCGCCCTACAGCCAGAAGGACGAATTCGACCGGCTGAATGAGTGGTTCGACCAGCCGCGGAATCAGGAACTGGTGGGCAAGCTGTTGGAACAGAAGAGCGGCTTTACGACCTACGCGGAGCAGGGTACGAGCCGGAACGCCGCCAGCGCCGGGGAAAAGCCAGAGCGGCGCAAAGTACACCGACGACGACCTGAGAAAGCAAGGCTACAGTGCGGCGGAAATTGCACAGGCAAGGGATTACCTGACTCAGTACGACGCCATCCCGGAATGGAAGAAACAGGCCCGGCGGGCGGGCAACACCATCGGCGGCATTGCGGACAGCGTGGCGGGCAGCGCGGTGATGACCGGCGAGACAGCGGTACAGAGCGCCAAGAACATTGCGGATACCCAGAAGAACTGGGCCAAGGTGCAGCAGGAGATCAAGGGCGATGAGCGAGCGGAGAGGCTGTTCCAACTGTTGACCGACGTAGACATGGACTACAACCCCGTCTACCCGGAAAGCCGGAACCGGGACCTCGTGCTGATGGGCTACGGCTCGGAAGAGATCCGGGAGATGCGGAACCGGCTGGCGGGGCTGGAAGTGAACGACGGCATCGACCCGAAAACCAGCGTGGGCTACCAGCTGTACAAGCGGGGGCAGGAGCTGACGGGAGCTGCCCAGAGCGGCCTGACCGAGGGGAGCCGGGCGGTGCAGGGAGCTGTGAGCAGCGCGGCGGAGAACCTCGCCATCAGTTCCATCAACCCGGCGGCGGTGCTGCCGGTGCTGAGCTTACAGGGCGCGGGCGACGCCATAGGCCAGAGCATCGAGAAGGGCGAGAGCGCGGGCAAGACGCTGGCGGGCGGCGCACTGAAATTCGGCGCGGGCTGGGGCATCAACTCGGTGGGCGCGGCCGACCTTGCCAAGACCATGGGCTCGGACTACGCCAAGGACACGTTGGCCGGGCAGATCGCGGCCAAGATCCAGAGCCTTGTGGGGGATGCACCCTTTGCAAAGGCCCACCCGACAGTGGCGGCAGCGCTCTCCGGCGGAATCGACAATGCCATGCAAGCCTTTGTGGAAAGCTATGCCGACAAGGCCATCGACGCGGCGCTGGGTGACGAGAAAGCGGCGCAGAGCCTGTTCACCACGGATACCCTGATCGCCGCGCTGGAAAGCGGCCTTTCCGGCGGAGCCTCCGGCGCCATGGGCGGTGCTGTAGGCTCCGCTCTGGCGAAGTACAACGACGGCAACGCCAGCCTGTTGGGACAGGCGGAGTATTACAATCAGCTCGACAAGTACGAGAAGGCCGTGGCGGCGGAGAAGAAACGGCAGCAGCGGGTGGAAGAGCCGGGAATGGAGAGTGAGCAGAAGACGGCACAAGAGGCTGCGAAAGCCGACAGCGGGCTTGCCCTCTCAGGCGATTCGCGCCAGATCCCCCAAAGTGGGAGCCCTTGGCAGGACGGTGGGGCTGTGCGGAATGAGCAAAGCTCGACGGCGCAGAAAAGCGAGGGCTCCGAGGCAGAGGGATTGAAGAGTGACAACCCTGCGGTGCGGCAGTATGCCAAGGTGGTGCAGGAGAATGCGCTGACCGGAAAGACCATCAACCTGTTTACGCCGGAGGCTGGGAACGAAGCAAATCGTGCAGCATTTGAGGAAGCCTATGGGGTACAACTTCCCGGTACAGCAGCAGCGACCCGGCGGGCATTGCGGCAGGTGGCCGAACAGGAAACCGCCGCAAGAAATGCAGCGAACGCGGAACAAAATGCGGCGAACGCTGCAAAGCCGGAAGCGGAGCAGACCGTGGAAAACGCCGGGGAAACGGTGGAAACCGCCCTCTCCGTGCTCCGTCCGGCTGACAGCGGCGCGTCGCGCAGCTCCCCCGAAGAGGGAGCTCTGCTTCAAGGAAGCCCCACGGAAGAGAGCGCTGCGACAGAGGGCAGAGAGTATGCGGACGTAGACCGGAAGGTTGACCCGGCGGGGCTGGACGCGGCGGACGAGGGAAGCGGGCAGATGCGGGAGACCTACGGGCTGCGGGAACCCAGCGGCCAGACGGCCCGGCAGAGCGAGGTACAGCGCCAGTTGGAGCAGTGGGGCGTGGAGAGCGGCAAGACCAAGGCCGCGCAGGACATCAGCCAGAAGCTGCCCGCCAACGTGGATGCTGATCGGTATGCCGCCGCGGCTTCAACGATCTACCATCTGGCGCAGATGGACGAGGTGGAGAGCTTCGACGACGCGCTGCGGCTGGCCGGTGTGATGGACAATACTGCCCTGAACGTCAATTATATTCTGGACAGCGGCGAGGGCGGGCGGATCGCGCTGAATACCGCCTACCTCTACGGTGCAGACACCAAGGAACAGGCGGGCGGCTACGGCGGCGGCCTGACCGACCAGAGCACGAGCGGACAGGGACGGGTCTACTATGAAGGGACGCTGGATCACGACGGCACCGACATGGGCAGCCAGATCATCGAGCTGAACGCCGCCGCCACCGGCACCGACGCTGTGCTGAAGAACGTGCTGCAAAACAATCCGAACGTCCGGGCCTATGTGGACAGCGAGACGGCCCGTATTTTCTTCGGGGACAGCGTCAGCGACATTTTCGGCACCGTGCTGCACGAGGACTACCACTGGTATAACTCCCTCGACCAAGCGGGAGCAAAGAGCTTGCAGGACCATGCCCTGACCTACCTTGCCCAGATGGACGGATATGAGAGCGTAGACGAGATGATCCGGGACAAGATGGACGTGTACGCAAGCCAGAAGCTTACCTACGAACAGGCAGCCGAAGAGCTGGTGGCAGATGCGTGGCGGGGGATCTTTGCGACGGAAGCGGACTTCAAGCGCTGGGTGGAATTCCAGCGCGGACAGGCCGAGAAAAATGCGGGCGTGAGGGGTTCCATCCACAAGGTGATGAACCGGGTGAAGAATCTGCTGAGCGACATCATCAGCCGGGCCAAGGAAGTGCTGACCATCGACCCCAGCAATACCGCCGCCCTGAAGGCAAAGCGGCTGGCCGAGGCCCAGAGACGGACCTTGCAAGACGAATACTTCGCCCACGCCGAAAAGGCCATGGACACCCTGCGGACAGCAAAAGAAAACGCCGCAGCTCTCAAAACCGAGAGCGCGGCGGAAGGACGCAGTATGCGGTTCCAGCTGCAGGAGGGGGAGGAAACCCTTGAAAAGCAGCTGAACCGTAATCTTGGCCGGTTGGAACAGATGACACCGGCGGCTGAAATCACTGGAAAAGAAATTGAGTACGGTGCTACCAGCAAAGAAAATGCTGAAAATATCGTCCGATTCTTTGAATCCATTGGCGGAAAAGTAGAGCGTGATGGATTTGGTGTGGTGGAACTGACCCGCAAGGGAGCCAAGGCAACCGTGCAGCATGGAAACGGCCCGGTGAAGCAGATCGCTGCAGCGGCCATTCCCAACGTAATCCGGTACGGTGAACAAATTGGTTTCGTGGAAAACTGGAAAGGACGGGGGTACAACACTCATACCTTTGTGGCTCCGGTTGTGGTGGACGGTATCAAAATCTATGAGGCTGTTATTGTAAATGAATACCGCAGCACAAAGCAGGGAAACAAATTCTATGTTCACGAAGTGTGCGGTTCCGACGGCAGTTTGCTGGTGTTGGATGATGCCGGACAGATAAAACAAAAGCAGGAAAGCGCTGACACGGTACTCAAAACCGAGGAGGGCGGTGAACGCCCGAACTTTCCTGCTAAAAACAGTATAGCACAAGATTCCGCCGAAAGCAAGAGAACCGACGAACCTGTGAAGAAATCGGTGCGATTTCAGATGAGCGCACCGGTGGAGGTGGACAGCCAGAAGGATCTTGTGGCCGTCCACAACCTGACTGAAGAAAATCTGCGGGAAGCGCTGGAGCTGGGCGGGTTGCCATCGCCTTCCATTGCGGTGGTCAAGGCACAGGAAGGCCATACCCAATACGGCCCCATCTCGCTGGTGTTCAACTCCGATACCATTGACCCCATGGTGAACCGGGCCAATCGAATCTATGGCTCCGACGCATGGACACCCACCCGGCCCAATGTGGAATACGAAGTGCACGCGGACAAGGCAGTGAAGCTGAACAGCGAACTTGCACAATTGAGCCGACAAACCGCTGGCGGCGCATTTGCGCGGGGAAATGTGCTCAGCGGAACGCTGGACATGGAAGCGTCCGGGAAGAGCCCGAAGCAACTGGCAGAGAGCCTTTCCCGGAATGATGCGGTCAAGGCGGCCTATCTGGCAGACAAAGGCGAAATCGTGCAGGTGGTGACAAAGCAGGAGGTGCGCTTTACCGAAAGCCAGAAAAAGCGGTATGAGAAAATCATGGAGGCCCTTGGCGGAGAAGCTGCCCTACGGGACATCGTGGAGTCCGACGTGGTGAACGGAAATCACGATAAATCCAATGCCGTGCTGAATGAAGTGCGGGAAGCAGAAAAAAGCTGGGCTATGGAAGAGTTTGGCTGGAGCGAAGAAAAGGCGCAGACCAAAGCCGACCGGCTGATCGCACCGATGCTGCGGGCCAGACTGGAAAACGCATATGAATATGTGACGACCAAAGATATGGCCGGGAAAACCGTGCAGGATACGGAAGCGATGCAGAAGGAGTTACAGCAGAAAGCCCCGGATGCTGATGTGGAAGAGTGGCTGCTGCCGAAGATGGAGGGTATTCTGGGGAAAAAGGGAATCCGAAATGAGAAGGACCCCTATACCAGAACCGGAAACCGGAGAAGCTTTGCCCAATTGCACAACCCCTACACGTTGCAGAATCTGGTGGAGGCCATGAACCAGCAAAATGCACGCGGAGAAGGCGCATGGGGCCTTTCGGCAAACACTCTGATGAGCACCGCGACGGCGGAGTATCAGAATCTGGACGAAGTGCGGGCAGACAAAGGCCGCTTGCAGCAGATGCCGGAAGAAGAGTACAAGGCACTGCTAGAACAGGCCGACGGCCAGATTGAAGAGGTCATCAGCCGCATCCGACAGGAGACCGCTGCACATTCGGACAGCGGCTATGGGGAGAGGGAGATACTCGGCGACATCCTGTTGCGGGCCGCACAGGGAAAGCAGACCATGGCAGCGGTCAGCAAGGCATTTTCTAAGGAAGGCTATACCATCAGCCGGGAGACGGCAAAGCAGATCGTGGCGCTGTACAAGACCATCGCAAACATTCCCACCGGGTACTTTGAGGCGAAACCTCAGCGAGCCGTGGAGTTCGACGAGGTGCGGGCGGCTATTGTGCCGGACAATGCTTCGGCGGCGCTGCTGGACAGCCTGAAGGAAAAGGGTGTGACCGTCTACGAGTACAAAGCCGGGGATGATGCGCAGCGCACGAAGGTGCTGAACCAAGTGCCGGATGTCCGCTTCCAGATGGCCGAACAGGCTGACCGGGATGCGAAGCGGAACCGCCAGCGGCAAGCCAGCCGGACCATTGCGGACAACAGCGCGGCCATCAAGACGCTGACCGAGATGATGGGCCTGACCCGCGGGGTGCGGGTGAGCGACGACAGCATTCTGGGCGTGGCAGAACGGCTGGTAAAGGCCAGCGGCGCGAAGGGCAAGGCCGACACCGAGCGTGTGGCCCGCGAGATGCGCACCCTGATCGAGTACATGAAGACCGAAGGGGCCGACATGAACAAGGCGCAGGGGCTGGCCGAGACCATTGCCGGGGAGATCCTCGACGAGGCGACTTACCGGAATACGGAGCTGTGGCAGCAATACCCGGAATACCACGAGCTGAGCTACACCGTGGACAAGAACGGCAAAGCCAAGGCGGAGCTTGTGCGCCAGTACGGAAGCTGGAGCGAAGCGGTGGCCGAGGCCCGGAAGCACGGCGTGAAGCTGCGGCAGGAGGAAGGACACCGGGACGGAAACCCGGCGGAAGAATACGAAGCCATTGTGAACGATACCCGGAGCATGGGCGGCACAAAGCAGGGCGCAGCGGAATTGTTCCGGGGAGCCGCCAAGGCAGCGGGCGTGGACGGCGCGGCCAGCATGGAGAGCACCGAGTGGCTGGATGTGCTGATGAACGTGCACGACACCATCAAGCCAAAGATGATGAGCCGGTTCGCAGATGTGGCTGAGTACGAAGATGCCAAGGTGGAGCTGGCGGGCCGGATGATCGGCGACCTGCTGCATGTGAACGAAATGAACGACGCACAGGCCAGCTTCGATTCCTTCCAGCAGTGGCAGCGCCGGGCCGCAGCGGCAGCAGCCGGAGACGAAACCAGTGCGGCCAAGGCTGTGAAAGACCTGCGGGCTGTGCAGAAGGAGCAGACGAGAGAATTCAACCGGCGTCTGGCGGAGAACCAGAAAGCCGGGAACCAGAGCGAAGCAGTGCAGCAGATGCAGGAGCAGCAGCGCCGGAATGCCAAGGCAGAAGCGATGCTGAACGCCAATCTGGATGCACTGGGGGTGGACATCACCAACTCCGGCGACATGGCCGAGAAGCTGGATGTGCTGAAGGAAGCCTATGAACGGGAATGGAGAGCCGAGAAAAAGCGCCTGAAGGAAGAGCGGCAACAGATGCTGGATGAGATCACGCTGGAAAACAAGACCCTGAAAGCGGAGAACCGGGACCTCGCCCGACAGGTGGCCAACGAGCAGCGCCGGGCTGACCGGGCGGAGTACAGCCAGATCGTGCAGGAGCGCGAGATCATGGAGTGGGAAGCCGAAAACCAGAAGAAAGCCGAAGCGTGGCAGCAGAAACAGGCCCAAAAAAATGCCATTGCGGTGGAAGTGGCCCGCCAGCAGCGGGACGAGGACATTGCCGTGGCAAAAGCACTGGCCGAAAAGCGGGTGCAGCGGGCGCGGGACGGACGGAAAGCCGACGAACTGAAGCGGAGCATCCGGAACAACGCCGCCCAATTGAACCAGATGATCCTGCGGCCTTCGAAGGGCAAGTATGTGCAGCCGCGGCTCATCCAACAGGCGGCAGAGGTGGCGAAGCTGGCGGATATGGCCGTTCTGAACGATGCGGCGGTGCGGAAGCTGACGGCGCTGGCCAACACCATCAGCCTGACGCAGGGCACGGCCAGCGACCCCAGCAGCCTTGCCTACGACTGGGAACAGACCGGTGTGCCGAAGCTCATCCAAGCCTTACAGGCCGACATGATGAACGCGAAACAGGCAAAGCTGGACCTGCTACAGCAGCAGTTGGCCGAGGCCGTGGCACTTGGTTACGGTGAAGAGGCCGAGAAGCTGCGGGACCGCTTGAAGGCCCGTATCAGGGAGACGGAGAACCGCACCTATCTGCCTATGACGGTGGAGCAGCTGCGGATGCTGAAAGCCATCGCGGCGGGGACGCTGCACGTGATCCGCACCGAAAACAAGACCCTGAGCCTTGCCAAGACCGAGGAAGTGGACGCCTTTGCCCAGAAGGCCGGGCTGGAAGTGCTGGCCGCCAAGGGAAACGAGACCGGCAGAATCCGAGATGCACTGACCAAATACAATCTCGACATGCTGGGCGCGAAGCGAGTCTTCCGGATGCTGGGCGGGTACACCAAAAACGGCCAGATGGAAAAGCTGGCCGACATGCTGAACCAAGGCCAGCTCCGGCAGACCCAGATCACGGTAGAAGGCACCAAGCTCTTCGACAACGTGACAGGCAAGGCCAACCTCAAGCAGATGGAGCGGTTCGCTGGCCCCGGCGCGGAGCTGGTGGACATCGGGCTGACGGACGCAAAGGGCAAGGCCGTGCCGCTGACCCATGGGCAGCTGTGCAGCCTGTACATGCACTTGCAGAACACGGACAGCCGGGAGCACCTGCTCAACGGCGGCCTGACTCTGCCGGACACAACGCTCTACAACGAGGGTGACATCGAGCGGGCCTACCAGAAGGGGCAGACCGTGAAGATCGGAATGCTGACTGGGGCCGACGGAATGCCCATGGCCGACACCATCCTGAACACCGTGGAGAATGCCCTGACCGACTACGACCGGAAGTGGATCGAGGACATGAAGGGCTTCTTCGGGGACTACACCACGAACCTCATCAACGAGACCAGCATGAAGCTGGTGGGATTCCAGCGGGCGACGGTGAAGAACTACTACCCCATCGCGGTGGACAAGACCCAGCTGGCCAGCGAGATCGAGGGCCTGAAGCTGGACGCCACCATCGAAGGACGCGGAATGCTGAAGGAGCGCGTGAAGAGCGGCTTGCCCATTTTGCTGGAGGAGTGCAGCAGCGTGGTGCAGCGCTCTTTGCGGGACACAGCGGCCTACGCGGGCCTTGCGGCCCCCATCCGGGACGCAAACCGCATCCTGAACGCGAATGTGGAGACAGAGGACGGCATCCAAAAGCTGAAGAGCGGCGTGCTGAAGGAACACTGGGGACGGGACGCCGTGAACTACGTGGATTATCTGCTGACCGACTTGCAGACGAAGCAGCGCAAGCGCTCGGACGGCATCGGCCGGGTGATGGGAAAGCTGCGGGGCAACTATGCCGGGGCTATTCTGACCTTAAACCCCGGCGTGGCCATTGCACAGGCGGCGTCCCTGCCCACGGCGGGGGCCGTGCTGGGCAGCGATACCATGGCGGCGGTGCTGCCCTTCGTGAAAAACCTCTCCGGCAAGCAGCGGCGGGCACTGGAAGCGGAGATCAGCGCCCACGGCGACGCGCTGCTGCAATACCGACTGCGGGGCAGCCAGCGCGGGGAACTGGCGTCCATCGGCGTTTCGGGGAGCTTTGCCGAAAAGGCCATGGACAAACTGCCCAAGAGCGTGACCGGCTGGATCAACTCGATGGACGAGATCACGGTGGCGGCACTGTGGGAAGCCTCAAAGCACTACGTGGAACACCACGCGGCAGAGTTTGCCGACGGTGCGGCCACCAAGGGAAGTGACGCCTACTGGAAGGCTGTGAACCAGATGTACCAGAAGGTCATTGAGGAGACCCAGCCCAACTATACCGTGATGCAGCGGGCGGGCATCCAGCGCAGCGACAACGAGATCACCAAGACGCTGACCATGTTCACCACCCAGCGGTTCCAGAACTACGGCATCCTCGCCGATGCGGTGATGGACTACAAGGCCCAGAGAGCACGGTACAATGCAGAGAAGAGCGCCGAGAACAAGGCCGAAGTGCAGCGGGCCGGGCAGAGCTTGCGCCGGGCTGCCGCAAGCCAAGTGATACAGACGGCGGTATTCGCCCTGATGAAGATCGGCGCGGACTTCCTGCTGCATCGGTGGGATCGCGAGCAGGATGAAAACGGCGACGTGACCGCCGAAAGCCTGTGGAACCGGTTTGCGGGGCTGTTCACCGAGAGCGCGGCGGGCAACTTCCTGTTTGGTTCGGAAATCTACAGCATGGTGGGCAACGCAGTGAACGGCACGGACTACGATGTGGTGAGCGCGACCAACATCAGCGCCGTCAACGACCTGTTTGCCGCTACCACGAAGCTGTACACCCTGATCCGGAAGGACACCACCGGCATGGACGAAGAGGAACTGGAAGCCTACCACCGGAAGCTCCGGAAGGCCGGGGTCGATGTGATGGAATATGGGCTGGACATCGCGGGCATCCCGGCGGCAAACGGGCGGAAGATGGTAGAAGCCTTCGCGGCCTACGCGGACGACGTGCAGGGCATTGCAAACGGCGAAGGGTTCAGCCTGAACGGGACCCCGGCCAGCGCGACCGGACAATACGACCGGCTCTTCAACGCCATTGAGCGGGGTGACGCGGAGGAAGCTGCGGCCGCTCTTGGCAAGCTGGACCAGATGGGCAAGAGCGACAAGGTGAAGGCGGAACTCAAGAAGCGGCTGAAAAATTATGACCCGGACATTCTGGAAGCAGCGAAGGCGCGGAATGCAGGAGATGACCGTAAACGGCAGAAATTGACAAAGAAAGTTATTCGTGAGCTGTACGATGGTCTTGGAATCAGTGCGACTGCAAAATCGGATCGAGTGAAACGAGAGGCAATCATCGACTTGGTGACCGGTGATAAGCATGGCGGCAGCAGCTACGGAGCAATTAACGAATTGGCCGACGAGCTGCTGGCCGGAGACAAAGACCGGAATGTTTACGATGACCTGACCGACGCACTGGAAGTGGGCCGCGCCAAGGATGTGCAGACCGAGATCGACCGGCTGCTGACTGCGGGCAAGGACAAGGATGCCATCAAGAGCAATATCACCGGCGTTGTCAAGAGCGAGTATCTGGCCGGGAATGACCACGACCGGGAGAAGCTGGCCCAAATGCTGCTGCGGCTGGAAGCCGGAGGTGAACCTCTGTACGAAGAGAAAAACTTCGAGAGCTGGATCAAACAGGACGAGAAGAAGCAGGAAGCCGCGGCGGGAGCCGTGGATGAGTGGGCGGAGGTGAGATAAAAGGACGAAGACGCTTCGGCCAAATTGGCCGGGGCGTTTTTGTTTGCCCGGCGGAAAAAGTAGCAAGTAGTCTGGCCCGGCGGGAGATGATACACTGGGGCAGAAGGGAGGAAGAGCATGAGCGAGTTGAACATCAAAGTCCGGAAGTCACAGGACAACGGAAGCACCTTCCGGGCAACGCCGGACACCCTGTACATGGGCGGCGTAGGCTCGGCCAAGGTGGACACCCTGCACTTCGAGGTGCCGGAAGAGTGGGCGGGCTGCGCCATCACGCTGCACGTGCAGCGGCTGAGCGGCGCTCTGCCGGACCCGCAGATGCTGGACGAAAACAATTGCATTGTGGTAGACCGGCGCTGGACACAGGAAAAGCAGGGCAGTTGGATGCTGCTGGCCGTGAACGAGGACGGCTACATCGCCATGACGAAGCCCGGCCAATACACCTGCTACGAGACCATCGACACCAACAGCACCACTGAGACCATCACGCCCAGCGTATACGAGCAGTTTGTGGCGTTGGTGAAAAAATGGGGACAGACGGCCGTGGATGCGGCGGCGAAGGCAAAGAGTTCGGAAGAAAACGCCGCGGGCAGCGCTGCCGCCTCTGC
>OGOW01003031.1_pt1 | contig 12538 bp, 10 predicted proteins | sample 1552781 | NCBI WGS metagenome assembly OGOW01 (sample SAMEA2580145, study PRJEB22360) | human gut metagenome | biome: human gut; feature: human-associated habitat; material: faeces | place: Denmark | collected 2008/2010
GGCTGACGGACCAGCAGGGATGGTTCTCCGACACTTCGATCGCGCCGGGCACCGTCGTCGTCCCCATTCCAGAGCGTTCGCTCTGGGTCCGGGCCGAACTCCGCGCCGAGGACGGCAGCATGATCGCCCTGACCAACCCCATTTATATCCAGCATCCGCTGACCACGCAGTCCCTGCTGCCCGAATAAAACGATCGTACCGACATAAAAAGGCCCCATCTTCGGATGGGGCCTTTGCTTGATAGGTTTCGAGGGAATTACTCCAACCGGCGCGAGCCGTCGGAGATCACCACCTCATAGACTTTGGGTTCATGGCCGTACTTGGCGTTGAACTTCTCTTTGGCCGTAGCGATGAAGTTGTCGTAAAGCCCGTCTTTCACAAGATTGATCGTGCAGCCGCCGAAGCCGCCGCCCATGATACGCGAACCCGTGACGCCGCACGCCTCGGCGACCTCCGCCAAGAAGTCCAGCTCCTCGCACGATACCTCGTAGTCCTTCGACATGCCCCAGTGGGTTTCGTACATGCGTTTGCCGACGGTTTCGTAATCGCCCTTTTCGAGCGCTTCGCAAACGTCGAGCACGCGCTTCTCCTCGCCGATCACATAGCGGGCGCGCTTGTAATCCTCCTCGGAAATCTTATCCTTAATGGCGTCGAGCTGCTCCATCGTAGCTCCGCGCAGAAACTCCTGTCCGAGCATCTTGGCGACGCGCTCGCACGACGCGCGGCGGTCGTTGTAGGGCGACCCCACCAGCTCGTGCTTCACGCGCGAGTCGAGCAGGACGAGTTTGTAGCCTTTCGGATCGAACGGGAAATAGGCATATTCCAGCGAGCGGCAGTCCAGACGGATCAGGTTACCCTTCTTGCCGAACACCGAAGCGAATTGGTCCATGATGCCGCAGTTCACGCCGCAGTAGTTGTGTTCGGTGGACTGGCCGATCTTCGCCAGCTCAAATTTGTCGATCCCGCAGCTGTAGAGATCGTTCAGCGCAAAAGCGTAAGTCGATTCGAGCGCCGCCGACGAAGACATGCCGGCGCCCAGCGGAACGTCGCCCGCGAATACCGTATCGAAGCCGCCGATCTTGCCGCCGCGCTTCTGAATCTCGCGGCAGACGCCGAAGATGTAACAGGCCCAGCTCTGGGCGGGTTTGTCCGCCTCGTCCAGTCCGAACTCCGCACTTTCGCCGAGGTCCAGCGCATAGGCGCGCACCTTGTCCGTGCCGTTGAGCTTGATGGCCGCGACGATACCCTTATCGACGGCGCCGGGGAAAACGAAGCCCCCGTTGTAATCCGTGTGCTCGCCGATCAGGTTGATACGACCCGGCGAAGCGAAGAGGATAGCCCCGGAGCCGTAAAGCTCTCCGAACTTCTTACTGACTTTTTCTTTCATTGGTTATTGAAGTTTTTTAAGTTAATAAATCGTCTCTGCATCATACGAAGATAGAAAAAAAATCCTGAATTTCCAGCATTTTCCGACCGAAAAATCCATCTATTCGTCATTTTCAGTTTCGTTTCAAAATGCACCGAAAGAGACCAAAGCGGCCGATCATTACGAAAAATTACGCTTTGCAGGGCTTTCAGCTTGTTATTCCGGAAATGTTTTCTAACTTTGTGAAAGTTTCGTTTTATAAGCACTCAACCAACATTTCAAACGATATGACGAAAAAACTCATCCTTGCAGCCGCCATGCTCCTCACCGGAAGCGCCGCGGTCGCCGCACAACCCAAAGTAATTTCGCACCGCGGCTATTGGACCGCCCCCAATTCGGCCCAGAACTCACTGGCTTCGTTCACGAAGGCCGATTCGGTCGGCGTTTTCGGCTCGGAAATCGACGTATGGCTCACGGCCGACGACAAGCTGATCGTCAACCACGACCGCGTCTACAAGGGCACCGACATCAATATGGAGAAATCGACGCTCAAGGAGATCACCTCGATCGTGCTCCCCAACGGCGAGAACATTCCGACGCTCGACGCCTACCTGCGTTTGGTAGCCACCAAGCCCAATACGCGCCTGATCCTCGAAATGAAGTCGCTTTCGGACCTCAAGCGCGAGGATCTCGCAGCTGAAAAGATCATCAAAGCCCTGCGCAAATACAACCTGCTCGACCGCACGGACATCATCGCCTTCTCGATCAATGCCTGTCTTGCGTTCAAGAAGCTGATGCCCGACGGCCGCATCTTCTACCTCAACGGCGATCTGGCTCCCCGCAGCATCAAAAAACTCGGCCTGACCGGTATCGACTACTCGATGAGCGTGCTCCGCAAAAATCCCAAGTGGGTGGAGCAGGCCCATAAAGAGGGCCTCGAAGTCAACGTCTGGACCGTGGACACGGAGGAGGACATGCGCTACTTCATCGACCTCGGCGTGGACTACATCACCACCGATTACCCCGAACGCCTGCAGGCGCTGCTGAAATAACAATTGTGGCCTTATATATAACAGGAGCGGTCCGGGAAAACCGGACCGCTCCTGTTTTACGAGCCAACTTCCAGCCCGTCCGCCTTATTCGGCATTCCGCTTCAACCATTCCATTCGCCGCATATCGGGCAGATGTTTTACAGAAAAGTTTTCGAACTTCGCTTCGAATCCCTCTCCATCGGGACTGGCAGCCATAAGCCCCACCATAACCGGGGTGTTGTCCTGCAGCCATGCATTTCGCATCATCACATACTCCTTATCGTCGAACGAATAGAATATCTCCACGGCATCGAGCCGCCGTACGGCCTTGATCCACACAAACGGAACCGCTCCATCCTGCGGAATGATGCTCCAATCGCTGGTTCCATGAGTCACGACAGTACTGAGGTTGAATTTTCCGTCAACGAATTCGACGCCCGCCTTAATATAATTCCCGGCATCGATGCGCAGCATCAGTCCCGCTTGATCGAAACGGGTTTTGTAATCACCCGTCACTTTCACTTTCGCTTCGAACTCCCCGCCGTAGGTCGCATAACAGAACGGAGCGTCGTCAACCGTGAAACCGTAATGTGAAACCCGCCAGTAGTCGCAATGCGGCGGAACCTGCATCGTAAGAATTCCGTCCTCGGCCGTCCACCGTTCCGGCTCGTTGAACCATTGAATCTTTTCAAGACTCTGGGCGCTTGTGACTTCTGCACCCGCCAAAGCCAAGCAAGCCAAAAGTATTTTCCTCATATGTTCGGATTTTTTGATGATTAAATTACCTTTGCAAAGGTACGGCATCCCAACGACCGGAGCAATACTGATTAGTAACCATTCCCAAACTATGAATATCGTAAGCACACTGAACGAAAAACTGCTACGTCAGAATTTCGACGACGAACACTCCGAAGCCCTCCTATGGGAGGAGTGCAGGCAGACGGCACTTGCATACGTGCGGACGGAAAACGCATTGGCCGTGTTGAGTGACCTGCAATCGAATACGAGCCGTATTTACAACGGCAGAACCGCGGTCCGGCTGGGGCTAGCCGAACACACTACCGAAGAAACGATTGCTTCGATCTGGGAAGAAAAAATCTTCGACCGAATACATCCCGACGACCTGCTGGAAAAACACACGCAGGAACTCCGCTTTTTCGGATTCCTGCAAGAAATCCCGATTGCGGAGCGAGTCAACTACTATGTCTCCGGGCAAATTCGCATGCGTGATGCAACAGACATCTACGTCCCGATCCGCCACCGCATGTTCTACATCGGCAGCACCCCGAACGGCAGCCTGCGCATGGCGCTCTGTCTCTACGACTCGGTCTGCACGGTTCAGCCGGATTACACGTTCGTCAATTCTGCCACGGGCGAAATAATATCACCCGAAACACGCCGGTCCGACAACCTGCTGTCGGACCGGGAGAAGGAGGTCCTGCAATTAATCAGTGCCGGCAAAATGAGCAAAGAGATAGCCATACTGCTCTCCATCAGCATCCATACCGTCAACCGCCACCGCCAGAATATCCTGAGCAAGCTGAAGGCCGACACTTCGATCGAAGCATGCCGAATCGCCGAATATATGCACCTTATCTCCTGAAACTCCATCAAGCGTTCTTCAAACACAACAAAAAACAACCGTGAAAATCACGGTTGTTTTTTGTTTTAACGAATCATACGATCATGGAAAAGTTGCCGAAAGGCTCGTCAGGCATCGACCACGATCACCTCGATTCCGCGCTCGCGGAGCCGTTCGAGGTAAAGGGGCTGAATGCCGCTGTCGGTGATGATGCGGTCTACAGCCTCCAGATCGCAGATCTTGCTGAAGCCGCGACGGCCGAACTTCGAACTGTCGGCCAGCACGATCACTTTCTGGGCGGCGTTCATCATCGCCCCGTTGAGCGTCGCTTCGAGCATGTTGGTCGTCGTAAGACCGAATTCCAGATCGATGCCGTCCACGCCCACGAACAGCTTGCTGCAATTGAAGTGGCGGAGCATCTGTTCGGCGAAAGGCCCTACGACCGACACCGAACTGCTGCGGGTGATGCCGCCGAGCTGAATCACGTCGATGTTGGCGTCCTGCGAAAGGATCGAAGTGACGGGCACCGCCGCCGTAATGACGGTCAGGTGACCTACGGGCTTTATTTCGCGCGCCAGAAACGCCATGGTGGTTCCCGACGCGATGATGATCGAATCGTCCTGCGCGATCAGGCTGGCGGCCTTGGCGCCGATGGCCCGCTTCTCCGCGACGTTCTTTTTTTCCTTCTCATTGACATGGCGGTCGCTGATATAGGGACTGATCAGAATCGCACTGCCGTGAGTTCGGTACAATTTTTTCTGTTGTTCGAGATAGGAGAGGTCTTTGCGGATGGTGACCTCCGAGACCTTGAACAGTTCGGCCAGCTGGGCCACGGAGATGGAGCCGTTCTGCTGAAGCAGCGCAAGAATCCGGTTATGACGTTCCGGAAGGCTCAAAATAGTCTCTTCGCCGGATTTGTTCATGTGAGTAAAGTTTAATCGTTTCGTAATGCAAGATAAGAAAAATAATTCGAAATCTGCCGAAACGGGCAGAAGAAATAACCATTCTTGCGCAAAGGAAGCATATCGAAACGGAATATTATGAAATAAAACATATTTTATTTTGAAATACAAAAAATCATATGTAATTTTGTTGCGAAACGAAATTCACTAACTATGGAAAGACTTGCACAAATCAAAAAACTATCCGAAAAAGACAAAGTTTGGGATATCGTCGTGGTCGGCGGAGGCGCAACGGGTCTCGGCGTCGCCGTCGATGCCGCGACGCGCGGCATGAGCGTGGCGCTGCTCGAAAAAACCGACTTTGCGAAATGCACTTCGAGCCGCAGTACCAAGCTCGTACACGGCGGCGTCCGCTACCTGCAGAAGGGCGACGTCATGCTGGTGCTCGAAGCGCTGCGCGAACGCGGCCGCATGAAGGCGAACGCCCCCCATCTGGTGAAAGACCAAGCCTTCGTGATCTCGAACTACAGGTATTGGGATAATTTTCTTTATTTCTGCGGTCTGACCTTCTACGACATGCTTTCGTTCGGTTTCGGCTACGGACGTTCGAAATACATTTCGGCGAAAAAGGTAATGAAATACATTCCGACTTCGGTCGAGAAGGGTCTGAAAGGCGGCGTGGTGTACCACGACGGACAGTTCGACGACTCGCGTATGGCCGTGAACCTCGCGCAGACCTGCGTCGAAAACGGCGGCACGGTCGTCAATCAGGCTACCGTCACGGGCATCGTGCATGACGCGGCGGGCCGCGCCGCAGGCGTGAAGTTCGTGGACAACCTCACCGGCGAGGAGCACACGCTCAAAGCGCGCAGCGTCGTAAACGCCGCCGGCTGCTTCGTGGACGACATCATGCACATGGACAGCCCGACGCACCGCAGAATGGTGACGCCGAGTCAGGGCGTGCATATCGTGCTCGACATGAAGTTCCTGCAGAGCGACTACGCAATCATGGTTCCCAAGACCTCGGACGGCCGCGTGCTGTTCGCCGTGCCCTGGCACGACAAGGTCGTGGTCGGAACGACCGACATCGTGCGCCCCACCCCGGAGGAGGAGCCGCGTCCGCTTAAGGAGGAGATCGACTTCATCCTCGGCACCGCGGGACTCTACATGAACCCGGCGCCCACCTACAAGGACATCCTCTCGGTATTCGCGGGTCAGCGTCCGCTGGCGGCGCCCAAGAAGGAGGGCAAGAACACGAAGGAGATTTCGCGCAGCCACAAGGTCATCACCTCGGACAACGGTCTGGTGACGATCACCGGCGGCAAGTGGACCTCCTACCGCCTGATGGCCGAGGACACGGTGGACAAGGCCATCGAAGTAGCGGGACTTCCCCGGCGCAAGTGCGTGACCAAAAAATTCCACATCCACGGCTACCGCAAGAATCCCAACCTCGCCGACCATATGTACGTTTACGGTTCGGACGAGCCGAAGATCCTGAATCTGATCAAGGAAAACCCGGCGCTGGGCGAAAAGCTCTCTCCGAAGTTCGGCTACACGCTTGCCGAGGTGGTTTGGGCCGTGCGCGAGGAGATGGCCCTCACGGTCGAGGACGTGCTGGCGCGCCGCGTGCGGCTGCTGTTCGTCGACGCCCGCGAGGCGATGGCCGCCGCCCCGAAGGTCGCCGAAACGATGGCCCGCGAACTGGGCCGCGACCAGGCATGGATCGATGCGCAGGTCGAAAGTTTCACGAAGATGGCGAAAAATTATATCTTTGAAGCTTAAACGGACTTTAACCCAAGCTTAAAATGTTCAATTTTTTTAATCCTCCGGCTCCCAAACCGAGGCTCTCCCAGGACAAAATCCCGGCCAAATACGCGCAGATGCGTCTGCGCGTATTTTTGGGTGCGTTTCTGGGATACGCAGCCTACTATCTGGTGCGCAAGAATCTTTCGCTCGCAGCGCCAGGCATGATCGAGTCGGGACTCCTCGACAAGGCCAGCGTAGGACTCGCGGGTTCGGCGATCTCGATCGCCTATGCCTTCAGCAAGTTCATCATGGGCAGCCTTTCCGACCGTTCCGACGCACGCAAATTCCTTGTCGTAGGACTTATTCTCTCATCGTTGCTGATGATTTGCACGGGACTGATCCCTTACAGCCACACAAATCCCGGCATCAACGTAAGCATTATCTTCGGTCTGATGCTGCTGGTGGGCTGGCTTTCGGGCATGGGATGGCCTCCCTGCGGGCGTATCATGGCCCACTGGTTCTCCCAGAACGAACGCAGTTTCAAAATGTCGGTATGGAATACGTCGCACACGATCGGCAGTGGCTCGCTGGGACTGCTCGTAACCGCCGGAATCGCCATCTTCGCCATGCTGGGATGGGGCGACACGTGGCGTGCAGCCTTCATCTTCCCGAGTTGCGTGGCGCTTCTTCTGGCCGTTTTCTGCTGGTGGGCGCTGCGCGACACGCCCCAGGCCTGCGGGCTGCCTCCCATCGACGAATACCGCAACGATTACTCGGCGGTAAAGGCCGCCAAGGGAGAAGAACAGAAAATCCCCTTCAAAAAACTCTTCGTCGACTACATTTTCAAGAACAAGATTCTCTGGCTCATCGCCCTGGCCAACGCTTTCGTCTATCTGGTGCGTTACGGCATCAGCGACTGGGCGCCGGTCTACCTGCAGGAGATGAATATCATGGATGCCTCGCAGAGCAACCTGGCCTTCTCGCTGCACAACTACGCGGGCGTCCCCGGAACGATCATCTGCGGATGGATCTCGGCCAAATTCTTCAAGGGACGCTGCGCCCCGGCCAACGTGATCTACATGGTGTTGGTGCTAATCGGCATTCTGGTCTATTGGAAAGCCGCTCCCATTGCCCAGTCGCTGGCTGAAATCTTCGGCGGCGACCCTGCCGCCATCGGCCGCACGGTCGTCTACACGGCGCTCTGCGAAATCGGGTTCTGCATCTACGGTCCCGTGGCGCTGATCGGCATTCAGGCGCTGAACCTCGTGCCGAAGAATGCAGCCGGAACGGCCGCAGGATTCGTCGGGTTGTTCGGCTACCTGTTCGGCGACGCCGTGCTGGCGAAAATCGTCATGGGTTCGGTCGCCAACGACAACTCGCTGGGATGGAACGCCACCTTCTGGATGTTCATTGTCGCCAGCCTGCTTGCCACGGCATTCTGTGCCACAACCTGGAAACGCGAGAAACAGGCTCTCTCCCGATAGAAAATTCCCGCTAACGAATCGTGAAAGCCCTTAACTCCCGGTTAAGGGCTTTTTCACGCCCTCCGACCAGACGGTCGACCAAGGCATGGAAACGGGGCGAATGGTCGTGGTGAACCGTGTGGCAGAGTTCGTGGACGATCACATAGTCGCGCAGGTGCTCCGGAAGAGTCATCAGAAAGAGGCTCAACGAGATGTGGTTGCACCCCGAGCAACTCCCCCACTTCGTGCGCGAGGCGCGGATCGAAAGTTTTTCGCACTTCAGGCCCGTCGCCTCCGACAGCCGCCCGATGCGGCCCGGCAGGTCGGCTTTCGCCGCACGGCGCAGCTCCTCGATGCGGGCTTTCCGCTCCTCGGGCGGCAACTGCGGAGGCAGGGATGCCCGCTTGCGGGCGAGCCGTTCGCGCGCCGCCCCGATCCATTCCGCTTTTTGCTCCAGAAAATCCAAAGCCCGTTTTTGCGGCACCCCGCAGGGGAACGAAAGCCGCACGGCGCCCGTGGCGCGCACCGAAATCGAAATGCGGCGGGCGCGCACGGTCTGCGAGAGGGTCACCTCGCCCAGCCGGGGATGCACATAGAGGGAGGTCATCGCATCAGCACAGCATTGATCGCCATTCCCTGTATTACAACGGCAGAATCCGTACGTTCCAACTTAATATTTTCGAACAGAATCCGGCAACGGTCATCGCGGTAATCCAACAGCCGCAGCAACTGCTCCGGCGCAGGCTCGCACGCTTCGGCCGGATCGAATCCACTCCTTTCCAGCTGGCGTTCCAGCAAATCCCGACAGGAAATCCGGTACACGGCACACTCCTCCCCCAAAAACAGACGAAGCGTATCGTTGCTGACATCATAACTATGATCGTTGTACCAGTTCCGGAGATTCGTATAATAATGCGGATATTCCGCATTTACCTCGAACCGGACATTAACGGGCGCCTCCAGTTCAATAATATTGGTATCGACACATGTATCGACACAGCTCCAATCATAGCCCCACCTCACGTAATCGCGCATCGCTTCGGGGAAAATCGCGGCCAGATCGTCGAGGTCCTTCACGCCGAAACGGGCGAAAGCCGCGCTGTCGCGGCGGATATAGTCGAGCGACTCGTAGAGTTTCCGGTACTCCTTCTTATAAACGGTATCGGCCAGCGGCATCGGCGTCAGCAGCAGCCGTCCGTCCCCGCCGAGGCGTCCGAGCCGCTCCGCCACCCGCTCCGCGCGCTGCGTCTGCGACTGCACGGCGATACGCTCCGGCTCGAGGAAGGGAACGTAAGCCAGCGCGGCGAAGCTCACCCATGCCGCAAGACACACCCACAGGTAACGGCCCGTACGCTGCGAAAGGAACAACAGCACGCAGAGGGTCATCAGACCGCCGCACACCACGAGGTAGACGCGCGGTTCGGTCAGGCCGTATTCGTTCGTGCGGCGTACCACGCCGATCCAGAACAGCGTCAGCACGGGCAGCGACACAAGGCTGAAACGGTCGAAAAACCAGTCGTAAATCCGTTTTTCAAGCAGCCGCCCCAGCGCCTTCACGGCCAGCGCCGTCATCGTGAACCCGAAGACCAGATAGGCCACGCCGCCCTCGGGCAGCGTCCACGTGACGAGGATTTTGGCCATGTAGAGGTAGAGGATTGCGGCGTAGATCAGCAGCGCGGGGGTCACGATGTAGTTCAGCAGCATTTCGAGGATGCGGCTGCCGCGCAGTTCGGCGTCCCGCCAGCGGTCGGCCATCATCAGGAACAGCAGCGGCACGGCCAGCGTCTCGCAGATCGTCACGGACCACACCGCGACGTGTTCGATCCACGCTCCGCCGAGGCCGAAGATATAGGTCGCCGAATAGAGTATCGCATAGAACAGCCCCAGCGCGACATTGGCGAACAGCAGGGCCAGCGCACCCGAGCGCAGCCAGACGAGCGCGCCGTTGACGAACCGGTCGTTGCGCACGGCCCGCAGGCTCAACAGCAACAGCAGCGGCGCCAGTATGCCGAGCGAAATGCGGAAAGACGCGCTTTCGATCCAGTCGCCGAGACCGCTCCAAAGCGTCAGCGGCACGATCGGCGCCCACACGACCCAATAGACTTTCCGCCACGGTCCGCGCCCCGCCAGGTTGTTGACGGCAAGCGCCAGAGCGAAGAACAGCGGCACGAGGCCGAGTCTATTAAACAATTCCTCCTCGCTCCAGTCGAGTTCGTAGGTGAGCAGGCACCGGATGCAGGCGTAGAGCGCCAGGAGCGTTTCGACCGGGTACGACCGCACGACCCGCACGGCCCCTTCGCGGAGCCAGCGCAGGCAGTATTCGAGTTTGGCTTTCACAGAATTATGATTTTGATTATCGGCTTTGCATATTCGTTCGTCATGGCGAGGCGTCGTCAGATGCCGCGGCCATCTGCGGAGAGTGTCGTAACGCCGCAAGGATTGCCGCGTCGCTGCGCTCCTCGCAATGACGGGACTCCGTCTCCTCCTTTCAGTTCTCCGGCCCGATGCGCTGGCGCACGACCTCGAACAGCATCACGGCCGCCGCGGCCGAGACGTTGAGCGACTCGATGTGGCCGATCAGCGGAATGGCCAGCTGCTCGTCACAGAGTTTGAGCACCTCTTTCGAGATACCCGTATCCTCGGCGCCCATCACGATCACCGTAGGACGGCGGAAATCGGCATCGTAGAGCAGTTTGCGGCTCTTCTCCGTGGCGGCCACGACCTGAAAGCCCTCCGCCTGCAATGCCTTGAGCGTATTGCGGACCGAACCGACGCGGCACACCGGAATCGTCGTCAGCGCACCGGCCGACGAGCGGATCGCCTCGGCGTTCACGGGCGCCGAGTTCTTCAGCGGCGTGATCAGCCCGTGCGCCCCGGCACACTCGGCCGAGCGGGCGATGGCCCCGAAATTCCGCACGTCGGTCACCCCGTCGAACAACACCACGAGCGGCGTCTCGTCTTCGGGCACGCGTTCCAGAATGTCGGTCAGCTGCACATACTCGATGGCCGCGGTCTGCGCCACGACGCCCTGGTGGTTGCCGCGCGTCAGGCGGTTGAGCTTCTCGACCGGAACCTCCTGATAATGCAGACGGTGGCGCATGCAAAGATCTTTCAGCTCCTGCATCAGCTGCCCTTCGGCGCCCTTGCGGATGTAGAGTTTCTCGATCTGCTTTCCGGCCTCGATCGCTTCGGCCACGGGACGAATCCCGAAAATAAGGTTGCTATCCATAGTTAGGTATATTTGCTTTGTTCGTTCTTCGCCATTCCCGATTTCCGATTATCGCGGAGCATATTTTGAGTTTCGCGAGTCAGGCAAGGCAGGAGCATACTCCACGTATGTGACTGTCTCGACCGGCGAGGGAAGTTCGAAAGGTGCCCGAGAGAATTGGGAATCACTCGTTTTCGATGATTTCCAGTTCATACGACGCCTTCTCCCACTCGTGCATCTGGTGGTCGTAACGGGTTTTCAGTTCGTTGTAAGCCTTGTAGTCGGCCTCGTTGTATTCGGTCGCGGCGGCGAACCGCGCATCGTACTCCGCGATCCGCTTCTCGATGTCGGCCAGCTCCGCCTCGATCGTCTCCACGACCTTTTTCGCTTTGCGCAGCTGCTTCTCCTGCTCCTTCCTCTGCTCGTAGGAGAGCTTTCCGGATACGGCCGGCTTCGGTTCGTCGCCTTTCGCAGGCGTTTTGGCCGGAGCGTCGCGCCGCTCGACCTCCTGCAACGACTCCAGCTTGCGCTTTTCGAGGAAATAGTAGATGCCGCCCAGATACTCCTTCACCCCGCCGTCGCGGAACTCGTAGACCTTCTCGACCATGCCGTCGAGGAATTCGCGGTCGTGCGACACCACGACCACCGTGCCGTCGTACTTCATAATGGCGTTCTTGAGGATGTCCTTCGAGCGCATGTCCATGTGGTTCGTCGGCTCGTCGAGAATCAGCAGGTTGCGCGGTTCGAGCATCATGCGGGCCATCGCCAGACGCGCCCGCTCGCCGCCCGAGAGGACCTTGACCTTCTTGTCGATGTCCTCGCCGCGGAACAGGAACGCCCCCAGAATGTCGCGCAGGCGGGTCCGGATGTCGCCCACGGCCACACGGTCCAGCGTGTCGTAGACCGTGAAATCGCCGTCCATCAGATCGTCCTGATTCTGGGCGTAATAGCCGATATTGACGTTCGCCCCGAGGCGCACCGACCCTTCGGTGGGCGTCAGCTGGCCGATCAGCATGCGTGCGAGGGTCGTCTTGCCCTCGCCGTTGCGGCCTACCAACGCAATCCTGTCGCCCTTCTCGATGACGAAATTCGCGCCGCTGAAGACATGTTTCTCGCCGAACGACATGCCGGCCTCGCTGATCTCCGCGACGATCTGCCCCGAGCGGGGCGCGGGCGGGAACTTGATGTTGAGCGTGGCGAGGTCCTCTTCCTCGATCTCGAGACGGTCCAGCCGCTCCAG
>OGOW01003035.1_pt1 | contig 12510 bp, 7 predicted proteins | sample 1552781 | NCBI WGS metagenome assembly OGOW01 (sample SAMEA2580145, study PRJEB22360) | human gut metagenome | biome: human gut; feature: human-associated habitat; material: faeces | place: Denmark | collected 2008/2010
TATGGACTTCGCATTGCACCGTCGATTCCGAAGGAGTGGGAACTGTTTGAGATAGATAAGGATTTCAGGGGATGTCATCTGCATATTACCGTAAAAAATCCGGGACATGCCGAGAGCGGCTGCAAAAAACTTTTCGTGAATGGACAGGAGATGAAAGATAATTATATTCCGCAGACTGTGCTTACTGATGAGACAGACATAGAACTGATTATGTCGTAAAAAAAATGTCATGTAAAGAAGGGAGAGTCTTATGAACAAGATAGAATTTACAGATAAAAATGGAACCTTCCGTATCCATAATCCGGAAAATTACAGCGGGCTGTATCTTCCGCTGGCAGGTGAAACAGGGTTAAAATCCAGTATCACGCCAAATCTCGGAGGAGACAGCAAGACAGATCAGAATCATTTTCTGTTAGAACCTGTCAGTATTGAAAATTTACATAATAACCGCAATACGAGAAATTTTTGGTGTCGTATTGAAAATAAGGGCAGCTGGTCCGTCTGTGGTTCTTCGGCAAAGCAGGAAGCGGCAAAATTTACAAAAGATCAGGATGAAAGCATATTAGAAGCTGGTTTTATGTGGCAGAAACTGACGAGAATATCCAGAGAATATGAAATGAAAGCAGAAACCACTTCCTTTGTTACGATAGATGGGACAATGGAAGTAATGATGACAGAACTGACCAATACAGCGGATCAGGAACAGAAGATTACACCGGTTGCTGTGATTCCGCTTTATGGACGGAGTGCAGACAATATCAGGGATCATCGTCATGTGACGTCGCTGCTGCACAGAATTGAAACAAAAACGTATGGCGTGGAGGTGTGCCCGGTGCTTTCCTTTGATGAGAGGGGCCATCAGAAAAATCAGACGGTCTATTTTGTATATGGATCTACAGGAGAGGGAGAGGCGCCGGAAAAATTCTATCCGACAACGGAAATGTTTATCGGGGAAGGGGGAAGTTACCTGAATCCCGAAGCGGTAAGAATGGATAAGGACGGTGTTCTGGCAGGAACAAAACTGCAGGGAAAAGAGGCAGCAGGTGGAATGCGTTTCGCACCGGTTACCTTAAAACCACAGGAAACAGTCACGTATCTGGTACTTGCAGGGGTTTCCGGGGAAAAACAGAATATTGAGAAAATGACATCTGCTTACCGTACGAAAAAACAGATCGAGAAGGCATTTGAAGCCGTAAAAAAACACTGGACGGACAAAGTAAATGTTGATTTTTCAACGGGTGATACAAACATTGATAATTATTTAAAATGGATCTGTTTTCAGCCGGTTCTGCGCCGCATTTATGGCTGTTCATTTTTACCATATCATGATTATGGCAAAGGAGGACGTGGCTGGAGAGATCTCTGGCAGGACTGTCTTGCTCTGCTGATCATGGAGCCGTCAGTAGTACGCCAGATGATCGTTGACAATTATGGCGGTGTAAGGATGGATGGAACGAACGCAACGATCATTGGCAGCAGACAGGGAGAATTTATTGCAGACCGCAATAATATTACACGCGTATGGATGGATCATGCATTCTGGCCGTTTGTGACGACAAAATTATATCTGGATCAGACAGGAGATCTTGATATTTTGCTGGAGAAGGTAACCTATTTCAAAGATCTGCAGACAAAAAGAGGTACTGCACATGATAATAACTGGGATCATGCATATGGAAATAAACAGCGCACAGCAGGTGGAAATATTTATTTTGGAACAATTTTAGAACATATTTTACTGCAGAATCTATGTGCTTTTTATGATGTCGGAGAGCATAATGAGATGAGACTGCACGGTGCGGACTGGAATGATGCACTTGACATGGCATGGGAAAAAGGCGAGAGTGTGGCATTTACGTGTGCATATGCTGGAAATTTAAAAGATATTGCAGATTGTCTGAAGCATATGGAAGAGAAAACCGGGATCAGTAAAATTGAAATGGCAGAAGAGATGAAATGTCTGCTTGCGGAAGGAACAGAATTATATGAAAGTCCGGACAGAAAGCAGAAACTGCTGGACGAATATACCAGCCTCTGCGAACATAATGTAAAAGGAGGCATGATCCTGGTTTCCACAGAACAGATACGAAAGAATCTGGTGGAGAAGGCAGAGTGGCTGATGCAGCATATCAGAGAGAAAGAATGGATCAGTGCCGGGGATGATATGGGTTGGTTTAACGGATATTATGACAATCATGGAAATGCGGTTGAGTACAGTAAAAAGGATGAAGTCCGCATGATGCTGACAGGACAGGTGTTCGCAGTCATGAGCAAAACTGCGGGAGAGGAACAGGTAAAAGAAATCTGCAGGAGTGCAGACAAATTTCTGTTTGATCAGAAAGCCGGTGGATATCGTCTGAATACAGATTTTAAAGAGGAGAAATTTGATCTCGGAAGAATGTTTGGATTTGCCTATGGGGAAAAAGAAAATGGTGCAGTGTTTTCCCATATGACAGTCATGTATGCGAATGCACTGTATCAGAGAGGATTTATCCGGGAGGGACATAAAGTTCTGCAGACACTTTTAGAAGCCGCAATGAATTTTGAAAACAGTAAAATGTACCCAGGACTGCCGGAGTATTTTGATAATGAAGGCAGAGGACTTTATGCATATCTGACAGGTGCGGCGAGCTGGTATATGCTGACGATGATCACAGAGGTATTTGGTGTAAAAGGAGATCTTGGAGATCTGGTGATCGCACCATCTCTGCTGCCGGAACAGTTTGATGAAAAAGGCAGTGCTGGATTGAAGCTGGAATTTGCCAGGAAGAAATTTGAGATCATAATGCATAATCCGGAAAAGAAGGACTTAAGAATAGAGCAGATCAGACGGGCAGTGTGCGATGAGAAAGTCGTATTGGAACCGGAGCCGGAATATGGTGTACGGTTAAGGAAGAGTGTGATTGAAACACTTGACCCAAAAAAATGTCACAGAATTGATGTGTTTTTTCAAGAGTAACATGTAAAAATGACTGATAGGGTGAGAGAAGCAGCATACAGATTTTGTATGCTGCTTCTTTTAGAAAACATGCATTACCACATGGATTTATAATATTTATCCCGGTATTTTTTGGGCGTCAGTCCGGTATAGTTTTCAAAAATCTGAATGAAATGACTCTGTGAGGAGAAAGAAAGATAGTTTGCGATGTCGACGATCGGTTTGTCAGAATACCGCAGCAGATGAGTTGCCTTTTCAATCTTTTTTTCACGGATATAATCGCTGATGGATATGCCGAGGTTCTGTTTGAAAACGCGCGAGAGATAACTTTCAGACAGATCGGTATATTCAGCTAAAGTGGTTATGGTAATGCGTTCTTTGATGTGTGTATAGATGTAATCCACACATTGCATGACCGGTTTCGAGAGTATAGAACTTTTTTTCTGTAAAATCATTTTTCCGGTAAAATCTTTTACCATTTCATGATGCAGATCTGCCACCTGCCGGACGGTGGTACACGAATCCATCCTTAAAATATAAAAATCACTCAGGCGGTAAGCCTGCTCCGGCTCTAATCCGCCATCAATACAATAGCGCGTGATCATAGCGGTAGTGACAACAAAATGATATTTAATATTTGTAAGCGGATTACGGGAAAGGACACCGGTACCCTTTAAGTCGATGAAGGCATCTTCCTTACAGTTTCGTATCACAGAATCCATGTCACCGGTTTTGACAGCATTGTAAAAAGAATATTCAACAGTCGGGGAACGGTGCAGCATATCGTATTCACTGTTGGCTAATTCTGTGTGATACCATTCTTTTGAAAGTTCCATAGCATTACTCCTGTTTTTTATTTTCGCATTATTATGTCATGAATCTGATATTTTTTCAAGTGATTTAATATAATGCAGAGCTGAAATCCGGTAATATATCACTTGTAAACAAGACAGGAACACAAAAGATAAAGTGTTCCAAAGGTGCTTATAAAAAGGGAGGAAAAGTAAATGAAACGAAGAATCGTAAGTATGATGCTTGTGGCAGCAATGGGGACAGCTTTACTGGCAGGCTGTGGAGGAAATACAGCAAACAGCAGCACAGCAGAGAAATCCAATGACACAGCAAAAGAAGACACTGCGCCGGTAACAGAGACAGCAGGTACAGACGCAGAGACAGGTACTTCTGATGAGGGAAAAGTATTGAATATCTACTGCTGGAATGAGGAGTTCAAGAGTCGTCTGACAGATCATTATCCTGGATATACAGAGGTGGATGCAACCACAGGTACGATCGGTGATGTAACTGTAAAATGGAACATTACACCGAATGATGACAATGCATATCAGAACAACCTGGACGCAACCTTATTAAAACAGGCCGATGCAGCAGCAGATGACAAGATTGATATCTTTTTAGTAGAAGCTGATTATGCATTAAAATATGTAGATACCGACTACACAATGGCAGTATCAGATCTTGGAATTACTGATTCAGATCTTTCCAAACAGTATCAGTACACCAAAGATGTTGTTACCGATTCCAACGGTGTATTAAAAGGTGTTTCATGGCAGGGCTGTCCTGGCGTATTATTCTATAACAGAGATGCAGCAAAAGCAGTATTAGGATCTGATGATCCTTCAGAAGTTCAGAACTATGTAAAAGACTGGGATACATTCAATGATACAGCAAAGAAGATGAAAGATGCAGGCTACACCATCACATCTTCCGCAAACGATACTTACCGTGTATATTCCAACAACGTTACTTCCAAATGGGTTGTTGATGGCAAGATCAATATTGATGACAACATTATGAAATGGGTTGATGATTCCAAAGAACTTGTAGATGCAGGCGAGACAGGAACATACGAACTGTGGAGTGATGACTGGAAGAAAGGTTTCTATCCGGAAGGAAATGTATTCTGCTACTTTGGACCTGCATGGTTAGTAAACTTTTCAATGGCAGCAGATACCGAAGGCAGTATCGGTTACAACGGTGGCTGGGGCGCAACCGAAGGACCGCAGGGCTTCTTCTGGGGTGGTACATGGATCTGTGCAGCAAACGGAACTGATAACCAGAGCCTTGTAAAAGATATCATGCTTCAGATGACAACCAATGATGATGTTATGAGAGAGATCATCGAGAAAGATGATGACTTTGTAAACAACCAGGATGTAATCGTTGAGATGGCAGACAGCTCTTACGCAAGTAAAATCTTAGGCGGACAGAATCCGCTTGGTATTTATAATGAGGGTGTATCCAAACTTGATTTAAGTAATCTTTCTTCATACGATCAGGGATGCAACGAAGAATTTCAGCATGCAATGAAGAACTATTTTGAAGGAAGTGCAACGAAAGAAGAGGCATTAGACTTGTTTTACAAATCAGTTTTAGAGAAATATCCGGAATTAACATATTAAGAAGATGAATGATCTAAAAATAACAATGGAAAGCACGCTCTGCGGATATTCTGTTGTTATGAATGAAAAGCTGCGCCTGCCGGAATGCAATAAGGAAGGCAGGTGCGGTTTATTCAGGTTAAAATGCCAAGCGCAGAGCTGACAGCATGTTTACACAGGATAAAGGTGAAGGATGCTGTGAGCTCTGTGGATGAAAATAATACACTCTGAAAAAGGAGGTCAGATTATCATGAAAAAAAGTAGTGGAAAGGTAGTAAGGTACAATAAATGGGGGTATATCTTTTTGATTCCATTTATTGTAGTATACGTTATTTTTCAGCTGATCCCATTAGTCAGCACTATTTACAACAGTTTCTTTGAAAACTATATGTCAGGACTGACACAGGTCGGACCAAAGTTTGTCGGACTTGCAAACTATCAAAAACTCTTTTCTGATGGAGATATCTGGGTTTATACAAAAAATACTATGGTATTATGGATCATGTGTTTCGTGCCGCAGATCATTTTATCACTGGTACTTGGCGCTTGGTTCTCCGATGTACGTCTTAAATTAAAAGGAACCCGTTTCTTTAAAACAGTTGTATATCTGCCGAATCTGATCATGGCATCTGCATTTTCCATGTTGTTCTTTACGTTGTTCTCTGATGGAGGACCCATCAACTCAATGCTGATGCAGATTGGATTGGTTGATACACCGTATAAATTTTTATCGAATGTAGGAAGTGCAAGAGGGCTGATCGCATTGATGAACTGTCTGATGTGGTTTGGTAATACGACGATCCTTCTGATGGCAGGCATGATGGGTATCGATACCTCTCTGTTTGAGGCAGCAGAGGTCGATGGGGCAACTTCTTCGCAGGTATTCTGGCAGATCACACTGCCGCTGTTACGCCCAATCCTTGTATATGTGGTTATCACATCTCTGATCGGTGGTTTACAGTTATTTGATGTGCCACAGATCTTAACCAATGGAACCGGTGACCCGATGCGTTCTACCATGACGCTGATCATGTTCTTAAATAAACATCTCTACAGCAAGAACTATGGTATGGCTGGTGCACTGTCAGTTGTTCTGTTTATCATTACAGGTATCTTAAGCCTGGTAGTATTTAAGATAACCGGCAATGATAAGAGGAAGGGGTGAAGATCATGAATGAAAATCGTAATCTGAAAAAAGGTGTAGGAATTCATGCAAGAAGACTGATCGCATATATCGTACTGATCATTGTTTCCATATTGTGTCTGTTCTGGTTTTATGTACTGTTTATCAATGCAACCAGATCAAACGGTGAGTTGCAGTCAGGTTTTACGCTGGTTCCGAGCAGCCATCTGTGGGAAAACTGGAAGAATTTGAGAAATGGAACGCTTCCGGTATGGAACGGTATGTTCAACAGCCTGATCGTTTCTTCGCTCAGTGCAGTACTCAGCGTATATTTTTCAACGATGACAGCTTATGCGATCCATGCATATGATTTCAAACTGAAAAAATACATTTATCCATTTATTTTGATGATCATGATGATTCCGACACAGGTAACTGCACTTGGATTTATCAAACTTGTTTCCAACATGAAATTAGAGGATTCTTTCATTCCTCTGATCGTGCCGACGATTGCGGCTCCGGTTACATTTTTCTATATGAAACAGTATATGGAGAGCACACTGCCGTTATCACTGATTGAGGCAGCACGTATCGATGGTTCCGGTGAATTCCGTACCTTCAATGCAATTGTAATGCCACTGATGAAACCGGCAATTGCTGTGCAGATGATCTTCACATTCGTAAGCAGCTGGAACAACTACTTCACACCGGCATTGATCTTACATGATGACAAGAAAAAAACACTGCCTATCTTAATCGCACAGCTGCGTGCGGCAGACTGGCTCAAGTTTGACATGGGGCAGGTATATGTGATGATCGCATTTTCCATCTTCCCGGTTATCATTGTATATCTGATCTTATCCAAACACATCGTACAGGGTGTTGCACTTGGAAGCGTAAAGGGTTAATAAACGGATTGCTGTACTACATAAAAATGGGACTGCCATATGGGTGGTCTCATTTTTTAACTCTTATTTTTGATGAAAATCTTTGACAATGTCACTGGTAAATAAGCCGGTTGTGTGCTATACTATTATCTATGATTAGTAGAAATAAAGGATCGGATGTGTTGGGGTACATGGGTGCAGACAAGAACGGACAGGCTGGATCTTTGTAAAATACACATAGAAATGGAGAGGAATATGACAGAGACAGGATTATGGATTTTTCTGATTTGTTTACTTGTAGTAGTCATCATAGCGACTGTGGTTGCAGTAGTGTCAGCAGTATCAGGTGCTACGGCAGCGATCGTGGATGATGAGGAATCAGAGGAAGAGTAGGAATACAGCAGGTATAAGAGAAAAGCCTCTTGTCAGTTTTGTATAGGTGTATAGCTGACAGGGGCTTTTTTGTGCACAGGATTCTGCCTTAATCAGCAATCTAAAAAAATATAAACTGGTACGAAAGTCTTGCAATCCATTTTGAAACAGGTAAACTAAATATATTGTGGCAAAATATTTGCTGCCAGGTGTTTATTACAAATGTCTTGCGTATTCAGGTGGAGGGACAAAAGAGAGTGTTGTCAAAATTAAGTGTGAAGAAACCGTATACTGTGATCGTAGGCGTGATCTTAGTCATTGTGTTAGGAGCCGTATCCCTAACCAAAATGACCACAGATCTACTGCCGGATATGAGTCTGCCATATGCCTTAGTCATTACGACGGATATGGGGGCAAGCCCGGAGAAAGTGGAATCCGATGTGACAGCACCTGTCGAGGCATCCATGGCGACGACTTCGAGCATCAAAAATGTGAGTTCTGCCTCCTACGATAATTATTCGATGGTGATCTTAGAGTATGAGCAGAATGCCAATATGGATTCGGTCATTATCGAGATCCAGCAGAAATTAGACCAGTTAGAGGGCAGTTTTCCGGATGGTGCCGGGAAGCCGATGATCATGCAGATCGACCCGGATATGATGCCTGTAATGGTGGCATCTGCCGATGTGGAAGGCATGACGCAGTCAGAGATTTCGGATTATGTGGAAAATGAACTTTCGCCGGTGCTTGAGAGTATCGACGGTGTGGCATCTGTTTCTACAACCGGAACTGTGGAAGAGAACATTCATGTCACATTAGATCAGGATAAAATCGATGCACTGAATCAGAAGATCCAGAGTAAGATCGAGGAACAGTTTACTGAACCGCAGGAACAGCTCGATCAGGCTGCCGAGCAGGTGGAGAGTGGACGCAGGCAGATGGAAAGCGGAAAAGATCAGCTTGCAAACCAGCTTGGACAGGCAGAAAATGAAGTGATCAATGGTAAGTCGCAGGCGTTTGTGGCAGAATCAGATCTGAGTCAGAATTATACAGTATTGAAAGCGACCGATGAGCTGATAAAGCGGGCAATCCCGGAACTCCAGAGTATTTATGAACAGGGAATGGGATTAAAAGCAGACATTGAACAGGCACAAAAAGAAGCCCAGATGAACAGTGACGATGGAAGCAGACGTATAGAAGAACTTTTAGAGGAGGCGAAGATTTCCGGAGATCAGGAACAGATCAATCAGATCCTTGCGATGACCGGGGAAAATCAGGAGAGCATTGCGGAAGCAGGAAAACGTCTGGAATTATTACAGGAAGAACTGTTAGAACTGAATACATCCTTAAATCAGCAGTGGGCAGATCAGTTAGCAGCGTTAAATGTGAGTCTTAGTTCGATCGATGATATTCCGCAGGTGATTACGCAGCTGTCACAAAAACAGGTTGAGATCCAAACAGCAATGGCAGCTCTGCAGACTGCACAGGAACAGGTTACAGATGGAAAAACTACCTTAGATGATGCGTATGTAACGTTAAACCGGATGGAGATCGACGGGATCTTAGAGATGAGTGAAGCGTCTGCACAGCTTGCGGTCGGGGAAGCCCGGTTAGAGCAGGGACAGGAAAAATTAGAAGAGTCAAAACAGAGTGCACTTGAGTCTGCGGATCTGAATCAGATCCTGTCGGTGGAAACATTAGGCCAAATTCTGACAGCACAGAATTTTTCCATGCCGGCAGGTTATGTCAATGAAAATAAGAAACAGTATTTAGTGCGTGTCGGCGACGAGGTTTCATCCGTGGAAGAACTTGAAAATCTTGTGCTGGTGGATGTCGGAATGGATGGAATCGCGCCGATCCGTTTATCAGATGTTGCAAAGACAGAAGTGGTGGATGATACAGGGGATTCCTATTCCAAAGTAAATGGAAATCCGGCGATCATGCTTTCCATTGAAAAGCAGACCGGATACTCCACCGGAGATGTGACAAAGCGGATCAAGACACGATTTGAGTCGTTGGAAAAAGAAAATGACAAACTTCACATGACGATATTGATGAATCAGGGAGTTTACATTGATACCATTGTGGAGTCAGTCATGGAAAATATGATTGTAGGTGCAATTCTTGCCGTACTTATTCTGATTCTGTTTTTAAAGGATATCAAACCGACTCTGGTGATCGCATGCTCTATTCCACTCAGCGTGGTTTTTGCAATCGTTTTGATGTATTTTACCGGAATATCGTTAAATATCATTTCATTGTCCGGTTTGGCGCTCGGTGTCGGCATGCTCGTGGATAACTCGATCGTCGTGATCGAAAATATTTACCGTCTCAGGAATCAGGGATTTTCGATCCGGAAGGCAGCAGTCGAGGGAGCAGGACAGGTGGCAGGTGCGATCTTTGCATCCACACTCACGACGGTCTGCGTGTTTGCACCGATTATTTTTACGGAGGGTATCACAAGGCAGCTGTTTGTGGATATTGCACTCACGATCGCCTATACGTTAGCTGCAAGTCTGATTGTGGCGCTGACGTTTGTACCGATGATGGCATCCGGTGCGCTGAAGAATACCAGAGAAATCAAACATCCGTGGTTTGACCGCATTTTAGATGGATATGAAAAAGTTCTGCGTGTGGCACTGCGGTTTAAACCGATCGTACTGATCTGTGTGGTAGTTTTTCTGGTGGCAAGTGTGACGCTTTCCGTTTCCAAAGGATTTACCTTTATGGACATGAATATGGAGACAGAGCAGCTCACGGTCACGGTTTCAGCGAAAGAGGATGAAAAGCTGACATTTGAGGAACTGACGGAGCGCGCGGATGAGGTTGTGGATAAGATCTCTGGCATCTCCGGTGTGGATTCGATCGGAGCCATGGCAGGCGGCGGTGGAATCATGTCGATGGGCAGTACGGACAGTGTGACCATGTACGTGCTCATCGATGATTCCGGGGCGACTGGCAGTGAGATCACTGCCTCGATACAGGCGCTTACAGCGGATCTTGACTGCGACGTGAATACGGACAGCTCTGCGTCGGATATGAGTTCCTTTTTCGGAAGCGGTATTTCCGTGCGGGTCAGCGGAAAAGATTTAGATAAGCTGCAGAAACTCGCAGGGCAGATCGCAGAAGTCGTGGAAAAGACGGAGGGCACTGTAGATGTGGACGATGGTCTTGGAGATACGACACCGTCTTTCACGGTAAAAGTGGACAAAGAAAAAGCTGCAAAATATGGCATGACAACAGCGCAGGTGTATCAGCTTGTCTATAAACAGCTTGCATCGAATACGTCATCCACAACGATCTCGACGGATTTAAAAGACTATAAAGTATATGTGCAGAGTGGGGAACAGGCGGATGTCACGCCAGGGGATATCCGTAAGCTGACATTTCCTTATACAGACCGTATCAGCGGAGAGACAACAGATATTCCCCTGAAAGATATCGCAGAGTTTGAGGAAGGTGAGTCCTTAAATGTGATAAACAGAAGCTCGCAGACGCGCTATATCAGCGTGACAGCCGGTGTGGATGAAGATCACAATGTGACGCTGGTAAGTGACCAGATCCAGAAAGAATTAGATAAGATCAAGCTGCCGGATGGATATGAGATCTCCATGACCGGGGAGGATGAGACGATCCGGGATGCGATGAACCAATTGTATCTGATGCTGATCTTAGCGGTGGTATTTATTTATCTTATCATGGTTGCACAGTTCCAGTCATTTTTGTCGCCTTTTATTATTATGTTCACGATTCCGCTTGCATTTACGGGAGGTTTCTTTGCTCTGTTTGTGACAGACAATGAAGTCGGCGTGGTATCCATGATCGGATTTGTCATGTTAGCGGGTGTCATCGTCAATAACGGAATCGTGTTAGTCGATTATATCAATCAGCTGAGAAGAGAGGGCATGGATAAAAAGGAGGCGATTGTCACAGCCGGAAGAACGAGACTGCGCCCGATCTTAATGACGGCACTGACCACGATCCTTGCAATGTCCACGATGGCGATGGGACTTGGAAGCGGTTCAGAGATGATGCAGCCGATGGCGATCGTGACTGAGGGAGGTATGTTATATGGAACACTGCTGACACTGATCGTGGTGCCTTGTATCTATGATCTGTTTACGAGGAACAAGAGTATGGTGGAGGAAGAGATCTAAAAAAACAGTTGACAAACCCCGCGTCCCCTCGTATGATAAAAACAGCAAAAAACAAAGGTTGTGAGAAAGAGGAGTACACATAAACTCTTTGCAGAGAGGGAAGTTCACCGGCTGAAAGACATCCCAGAGAAAGATATGTGGAAGGTAGCTTTTGAACCGGAATGCTGAGAAAGCATAGCTGTATGACAGGATATAAGAACAGGCATTGCAGATATGCACAGGTATTCACGACTCATCCACGTTACAGGATGACCGGTCAGATATGGAACTGGCTGGACATGAGCACCAACAAAGGTGGTACCGCGATCATATTCGCCCTTTGTATTCCGTATGGAATACGAAGGGCTTTTTTTAATTCATAGGAAATTATGTCCTGTGAATCAAAACCGCCTATCTATCAGAACTAAAAAAGGAGAACAGATTATGTGTCAGAATTGCAGCAAAGAATTAGCAAAGACCTACGATCCAAAAAGCATTGAAGACCGTTTATACAAAAAATGGGAAGACAACGGCTATTTCCACGCCGAAGTTGACCGCAGCAAAAAGCCGTTTACCATCGTGATGCCGCCGCCGAATGTTACCGGCCAGCTGCACATGGGCCACGCCATGGACTCCACGCTGCAGGATATCCTCA
>OGOW01003036.1_pt1 | contig 12506 bp, 9 predicted proteins | sample 1552781 | NCBI WGS metagenome assembly OGOW01 (sample SAMEA2580145, study PRJEB22360) | human gut metagenome | biome: human gut; feature: human-associated habitat; material: faeces | place: Denmark | collected 2008/2010
CCCCATCTCTCGGCAGGCACGAATAATGCGCACCGCGATTTCGCCGCGGTTCGCGATAAGCAGTTTCGTAAACATAGCCTGTTCCTTTCCGCCGGGCTTACGCCTTGACGAGCGCAAACGAGAACTCTGCCGAAACGCAGACCTTGCCGTTTACGCGGCCCGTACCCTTTGCAAAATAGAACATGCCGCGCTGACGCACAAGCTCGCACTCGGTCTCCAGCGTATCGCCGGGCTTCACCATGCCGCGAAACTTCACCTTATCAAGGCTCGTAAACACCGGGGTCATGCCCTCCGATGCACCGTCTGCGAGCAGCACGCAGGCGCTCTGCGCCAGCATTTCGCACTGAATCACGCCCGGTACGATGGGGTTGCCCGGAAAATGGCCCTGCAAAAAGTATTCGTCACCGCGGATGTGGCACTTGCCGAACGCTTTGCCGTCAATGAGCTCCACTTCGTCTACGAGAAGCATCGGCTCGCGGTGCGGCAGGATCTTTTTGATCTCTTCCTTGGTCATATCCACTGCGCTGAACACGAAATCTACGCTTGCTGCTACTTTCTCCACTTCATTGACGTTCATAACAACCAGTTTCTTTACCGCTTCCGGCATTGGAGTGGTCATTTTCCAGCGTCCGCCGACTGCTTCCTCATATGTTTTTCCGGCACTTCTCGGACTTGCTGCCAGGGTCACAACTTCAAACCACGGATGGTTCTCCAGCAGAGAAATAAATCTCTGTCCTACCATACCGGTTGCTCCTAAAATTCCTACTCTCAATTTCTGCTCCATTGGTTTCATCTCCTTGTTCTTCTGTGGCGTACATTTGTGCGTCTCATGTCATACTATACCAATTTTTTCAAAATTGCAACTGTTTTTTCAATTTTCCTGTAAATATTTTTTATTCTGCTCGATGACAGCCTGCATCGCATCTGCTCCCGGCGCGCCGATCGTATTGCGTCGCTCCACGCAGTTTTTCATGCTGATCGCATCGTAAATGTCATCTTCGAAGACCGGGCTGATCGCTTTGTACTCTTCGAGTTTCATATCATCAAGGGAGATTCCTTTGTCAATGCAGTACAGAACGAGACGGCCGACAATGCCATGTGCATCGCGGAACGGAACGCCTTTTCCAACAAGGTAATCAGCTGCGTCCGTTGCATTCGTGAAACCGTTCTTTGCACTGTTCTCCATGCGGTCTTTTTTGAAGCGCATGGTAGAAAGCATGCCATTGAACAGAGCCAGGCAGCCTTTTACGGTGTCGATGGCATCGAAGGTCAGCTCTTTATCCTCCTGCATATCTTTGTTGTACGCCAGCGGGATTCCCTTCATAGTGGTGAGCATTGACATCAGAGCTGCGTAAACGCGGCCTGTTTTTCCTCGAACAAGCTCTGCGATATCCGGATTCTTTTTCTGCGGCATGATACTGCTTCCGGTGCTGTATGCGTCGTCGATGTCCACAAACTGATACTCATTGGTATTCCAGATGATGATCTCCTCGGAGAAGCGGGAAAGATGCATCATAATCGTAGAAAGAGCACTGAGGAGCTCAATGACATAGTCACGGTCGGATACGGAATCCATGCTGTTTAAGGTCGGGCCGTCAAAGCCGAGCAGCTCTGCGGTGTAAGCGCGGTCCAACGGATACGTCGTTCCAGCCAGCGCACCGGAACCGAGCGGACAGTAATTCATTCTCTTGTAGATGTCTGCAAGGCGGCCTCTGTCGCGGCGGAACATTTCAAAATATGCGCCCATGTGATGTGCCAGTGTGATCGGCTGTGCTTTCTGCAGATGGGTGAATCCCGGCATATAGGTGTGAATGTTCTCTTCCATGATTTTTTCGAGTGTTACCAGCACCTCTTTGACGAGTGCATCAATCTCGGTGATCTCATCGCGGACATAAAGTTTCATATCGAGGGCTACCTGGTCATTGCGGCTTCTTCCGGTGTGCAGCTTCTTTCCGGCATCTCCGATGCGGTCAATCAGGTTTGCCTCCACGAAGCTGTGGATATCCTCATACTCGCTGGTGATTTTCAGTTTTCCGCTCTCTACGTCGGCAAGAATGCCTTCCAGTCCTTCCAGAATCTGATCTCTTTCGTCTTCTGTCAGAATGCCCTGTTTTGCCAGCATCTTTACGTGTGCCATGCTGCCTTTGATGTCCTGTTTATAGAATTTCTGATCAAAGCTGATGGATGCATTAAAATTATACACTAACTTGTCGGTCTCTTTTGTAAACCGTCCGCCCCATAACTGTGCCATTTTCATTCCTCTTTTCCTGTAAGTTTTTTAAATTATCATGTATTATTATACAAGACTCCCCTCTTCCTTTGCAAGTCAAATCACCTACTTTCCCGAATTTCGGCGTTTTGTGTAGTTTTTTTCCAGCCAGCCCAAGATGCCGTACAATCCTGCCGCAACGAGGCAGAGGATCAGGATGGACAGGATTACCCAGTCAAGTCTGAACAGATTTGCCCACCTTTTTGCGGCAGAGACGCTCGTCAGCCGCCCGATTTGCCGCTATCCAGAGCTCTTCAGAGACGATAGCAGGAATTTTCCCCGCATAGACGTACTGCCCGCCCGGCGGTGTAGGGAGCGTTTTTCCGGTGTTAAAATCGTAATGCTTCCTGTTCATGACTACGGTGCCTTTATTCATGGGATTCCGCACCATGCGGATAATGTCTGTTCCAGAGAATGGTTTTCCGGCGCGGCTGTGGACGCCCCTTTCGGCCAGAACCGCCGCAATTTTCCGTCCGCCGAGACCGTCTGCACAGAGTTCGTACATACGGCGCTTCACTGCGGCCTCCTCCGGGATGATCTCAATCGCTCCGTCTGCCGTCCGCCGGTAACCATAACTTTTTGAGGTCAGCACCGGCTTTCCATTATTCTGCTGCCGTTTCTGGTGCGCCAGATTCATCTTCTTGCTCAGCTCCCGGCTGTACTCCTCCGCCAGAATCGCCTTAATGCCGGTCAGAAGCGCGTCTTCCGGCGAATAGAATGTGTTCTCCAGATAAAAATACAGCCGCTTTCCGGCGCAGTTTAAGCGGTCTGAGAACAGATACCAGTCCCGCGTGTTCCGCATCAGGCGGTCCTGCGACTTGATTACGACGACATCAAACCGGTTCTGCTCGAGATCCTCGTACAGGCGGTTATATTCCCGTCTGCCCTTCCGGCTCGTACCGGAGCGGCTCTCCACGTAGGCATCCTCCATCCTCTTGCCCGGATTGCCTCTTCCGCCTCCGCCGCCTGCCTTACCAGCGCATCCTTCTGGTTTTCCTCCTCGGTGCTGCACCTTGCATAATAAACCGCACGCAGCTTCTCCTCTTCCATCTCCTGTCTCACTTTCCAGATGCTTCTCTTTACTATATAGAAAAAAGGACCGGAAAGTTCCGACCCTCTTTTTGTAATTTCTTTTTACGGATTGCACCGTCCGCACGGCTCATAGCCTTCGGCGATCAGGTCCTCGCGCGGTCCCTGATATGTCGCCTTGTTTTCATCCTTAATCGAGCTGACGCTGGAGCATGACGGCAGGTGGAATTTCATGCTGGATGTGTTCATGACATATTCCTGCTGATCCGTCATCGTTCCGCTGCTTTCGCTTAACGTGCTGTCTCCCGTTGCATAATTAATCGAGATGCCCGGCTGATTGTTGTATGCGAAGATATGGAAGGAAATGCCCTCGCCGTCATCTTCCATGGAAAGTGCCTCCATCTCCACACCGTCCGCTACAAGGTCGTCCCCGGTAAAAATTGGTGTAACGCGGTACAGCACATGGTTTCCGGTCTCTTTGACGTAGTCGGCAACCATGTTTTCAAACGGCAGCATGCCCTCGACATTCAGATAACGTGTTCCAGTGATCAGATTCTTCTCGTTTGCATTCTCACCGGTCAGCTGGTATCCGATCAGATGGCAGCGGTTGTACAGATATTTACCTTCCACCTGATCGTATTTTACCGTATGCCAGCCCGTCGGCTTTACCTGGCCGATCGCGCCGCGCTTCTCCGTCGGCATCAGATCCTGGCCGATATTCGCCTCTGCCACGCCGCACCGTCCCAGGCTGTCCAGATCGCTGTAATGCTCGTACGACTCGGTCGTCTTTTCCTCATCGGTAAAATCCGGCTCATTTCCGTTTAAAACGACATACGGTTCACCGGAAAACTCCGGAACATCAAGAACTGAAACAGCCGTCGGTGCCTGATCGGTAATCTGGGATTCCGTCATCGTATAAGCGGCCGTAACCTCCGAACCGGAATCTGCTCTCTCCGTCGAGAGAAGATCCTGCGCCTCACAGCCGGTCAGTATCAGAACAAGAAGCGCCGCCAGCAGCAGAAGCTGTTTTCTTGGTTTTTTCATTTCTCATATACCTCTTTCGTTATTTTCTCATGGGAATAGCCTGCAAACTCCTCCTCGGACACTTTATTCCATTTGGAAAGATCCAGGTCGAATTTCCGGTCAGACGGATAATGCCGGTTCCACCAGAAAACGATGATTTTCTCTATCTTCGCTTCCACAGCCTGCAGTCCCGTATTCTCCACAAAGCAGTATTCTCCTTCACCTGCCTGCTCCAGAAAATCTGCCGCCGCCTGAAGTGTTACCTTCCCACTCTCCTTCTGCTCCGCGAACAGCTTTTCCGAAGCCGGATTCATCCAGAGCGTTTTCCCCTCACACAGTTCGCAGATTTTTTCCGTTACCACGCGGTCCCGCGAAACGCGTCGTCCGCCAAACTGCATTCCTCTTCGTTCTTCCAGACATACGATTCCAATCATCTGTCATCCTCCCTTCTCTTGCGTGTGCATATCTGAACACCTGACTGCCGTAGATAATCAGATAGCCAAGCCCCTCTCTTGCCCCGATAAACTCTCCGATTACAACACCGACGAGGCACAGGCCGATGTTGACCTTCCACACGGCGAGCAGCCCCGGAAGCGACCACGGCAGCACGACGCGGAACAGCATATCCTTCTTCGTTCCGCCGAGTGTTGCAATCAGGCGGAGCATATCCGGCTCCACACCCTGAAAGCTGCTGTAAATGCTGATCACCGAGCCGAATATCGCAACGGAAATGCCGGCCGTGATGATCGTTTTCACGTTTGCCCCCATCCACACAATGAGAAGCGGGGCGAGCGCCGATTTCGGCAGGCTGTTCAGGACTACCAGGTACGGCTCCATCACCGCAGAAAAGCGCGGAAAGAGCCACAAAAGCACAGCGAACGCCATGCCAAGTGCCGAGACGAGCAGAAAGCTGATTCCCGTCTCATACACCGTGATCCCGATATGGCGCAGAAGGTTCTGCTCCGTCAGCAGGGTCACGAACGTTTTTCCCACCCGCACAGGGCTGGAAAAGATAAACGGATCGATCCATCTCAGATCCGCCGCCACCTCCCATAATACCAGAAAACTGACGAGAAGCAAAGCCCGAAACACCCGCACCTGCTCCCGTTCTCTTTTTTTCTGCCGGAGATACGCCCTCTGAAAGCTGCTCTCCGGCGTTTTTGCCTGCTCACGCATTTTCATTCAGCTCCTTCCAGATGGCATTGAAATACGTTTTAAATTCCGGCGCACTGCGCGCTTTCATCGGCGTGCGCTCCTCCATCGCAAACCGGATCGGAATCTTTTTTTTCACATATGCCGGCCGTGCCGCCAGAACAATCACACGGTCCGCCATGCTGATGGCCTCCGAAATATCGTGTGTCACGAGAATTGCTGTCTTTCCCTCTTTTTTGATGATCTTTCCGATATCATCACAGACGTTCAGCCTCGTCTGGTAGTCGAGAGCGGAGAACGGCTCGTCAAGCAGCAGAAGATCCGGCTCCATCGCCAGTGTACGGATCAGTGCCGCCCTCTGCCGCATACCGCCGGAAAGTTCGGACGGACGGGCATTGGAAAAGGATTTCAGGCCGTATGTCTCCATCATCTCCCCGACTTTTTCTTTCCGCTCGGGTGTCAGCGTGCGCGAAATCTCAAGGCCCAGCAGAACGTTGCTGTAGATGGTCCGCCATTCAAACAGGTGGTCTCTCTGCAGCATGTAGCCGATATGGAGATCCGCCTCCGTGATCGGCCGTCCGCGACTCAGCAGAGTTCCCGCCTCCGGCTTTAAAAGACCGGAAATCAAGTTCAGGATCGTGCTCTTTCCGCAGCCGCTCGGTCCGACAAGAGCAACAAATTCCCCCGGGTTTACCGAAAAGGTCAGATCGCACAGCGCCGGTGTTTCTCCTTTCATGGTGTGATAGGACAGTGATATATGCTCTAATGACAGGATTTGATCATCCATTTTTTTGCATCCTCCTCTATCTATAAGATATCATATGCAGCTTGCATCCCAGCCGCGCTGAGGCTATAATAGAAAGGATTGAAAGATACCAGGAGGTTTGAAGATACATTATGGCCAATAAAAGAAATTACCAGAAGGAGCTGGATGCGAAGATTGCAGGACTTCACGGTGAAGTTCCGACCTTGCTGCTGCACAGCTGCTGTGCGCCGTGCAGCAGTTACGTGCTGGAATATCTGTCGCAGTATTTTTCCATTACGCTCTTTTACTATAATCCCAACATCTATCCGCCGACGGAGTACGAGCACCGCGTGGAGGAACAACAGCGTCTGATCCATTCTCTTCCCGCCGTGCATCCGATTTCCTTCTGCCCCGGCCCGTACGATTCTGACCGGTTCTATGAACTGACACGCGGGATGGAAAATGTGCCGGAGGGCGGCGAGCGCTGTTTTGTCTGCTATGAAATACGGCTCCGCGAAGCGGCCGAAATGGCAAAGCAGCTCAAACTCGACTATTTTACAACAACCCTCTCCATCAGCCCGCTGAAAAACGCGGAAAAGCTGAATGAAATCGGAGAACGGCTTGCCGCCGAATACGGGATCCCATATCTCAATTCAGATTTCAAGAAACGGGGCGGCTACCAGCGTTCCATCGAACTTTCCCATGAATACGGCCTCTACCGCCAGGACTACTGCGGCTGCGTCTTTTCCCGCCGGGAACGCGACGCACGGGTGGCAGCACAGGAAAATGGCAACAGCTGATGTGCTCTTTGAAGTGCCCGGCCAAAAGCTCCGTCAGGATATGCTGTACGAACTGATTTTCCTGAAACTTGTAACAGCAAACGCCCTTTGCAGCAGATCTTTTTCCTGCAAAGGGCGTTCGTATTTCTGTCATATTTCTCATGATACCAGAAAACCCGCAGAACCTTACGTCCTGCGGGTTTCTAAAGAATAAGCCGAAAATCAGATTCGAACTGACGACCCCTTCATTACGAGTGAAGTGCTCTACCGGCTGAGCTATTTCGGCCTGTGAAATTCATTTCCTGAATGACACAATCATTATTATACCGTATTTTTTTGAAATTGCAAGCATTTTTTTGAAATTTATGAATCTTTTTCTAAAATTTGTTCCGCCCCACTGATTTCCCGCCGTTTCCATCCCTGTTGTTTTCACCTCCCTGGCGCAAATTTTATGCATAAACTTTGTCCTTACTTTCAAAAATTAAGGAAAACCATCCCTTTTCCTTATAAAAATTAATGTATTTTGAAAGAAAAGCATTGACAACCGCCAAAAAAGTAAGTATAGTTTTTAACTAAAGGAAGAAAGGGGCTGTTGTCATGACCATGCAATACGATAATCTGGAAGACAAGCTCAGTCAGCTTGTAGAGTATACGAAAGATTCCGGAAAGATTGATTTATCTTTATACACTGAGTACGATGTAAAACGGGGACTGCGTGATTCCACTGGTAAAGGTGTTCTCACCGGCCTGACCGAAATTTCCGATGTTATCGGCTTCGATATTGATGAGCGCACCGGCGAAAAAGTTCCGACCGATGGCCGTCTCTATTTTCAGGGCTATAACGTCGCTGATCTGATCAAAGGTATGGAAGGACGACGCTTCGGTTTTGAAGAGATTACCTATCTTCTTCTGTTCGGTTCTCTTCCGACAGAACCGCAGTTAAATGATTTCAACGAAATTTTAAGTATCTACCGCGAGCTGCCGGACACTTTTGTCCGCGACGTTGTCATGAAGGCAACCAGCAAAAACATGATGAATACTCTGCAGCGCTGTGTGCTGACCCTGTATTCCTACGACGAAAAGCCGGATGACATTTCCATTCCGAACGTCCTCCGCCAGGCTTTGAGTCTGATCGCCAAAATGCCGCTGATCGCCGTTTACGGCTACCATGCATACCGCCACTACCACGAAAACCAGAACCTGATCATCCGAAATCCGAAACCGGAGCTGTCGATGGCTGAAAACATTCTGCAGATGCTTCACCCGGATGGAGAATACACTGCTCTGGAGGCAAAGGTTCTCGATGTTGCGTTAATTCTTCACGCAGACCACGGCGGCGGAAATAACTCAACATTTACGACACACGTTGTCTCCTCCTCCGGAACCGATACCTACTCTGCTGTTGCGGCTTCTTTAAGTTCCTTAAAAGGACCGCGCCACGGCGGTGCCAACTTGAAGGTTATGGAGATGTTTGAAAATATTGAAGAGAATGTTACAAACTGGGAAGACGAAAACGAACTGCGCACCTACCTGACCAAAATACTTGATCGTGAAGCATTCGATGGAACTGGTCTTGTCTATGGTATGGGCCATGCTGTTTATACCCTGTCCGATCCACGTTGTGTGATTCTGAAAGAATATGCAAAAAAGCTTTCCGCTGAGAAGCACCGCGAGAAAGAATTTGCTCTCTATGAGTCTGTAGAACGCATTGCCGGCGAGTGTATCGCCAAAAAGCGCCGTCTGCTCAAACCAGTCTGTGCAAATGTTGATTTCTACAGCGGTTTCGTCTACGCAATGCTTGGCCTTCCAAAAGAGCTCTACACCCCGATCTTTGCTATCTCCCGTATCTCCGGCTGGTCCGCACACCGGATCGAAGAGCTTGTCAACGAAGGAAAGATCATCCGTCCGGCTTATAAATATGTCGGTCATCATCGTCCGTACGTTGCCATTGAAAGAAGAACCCCAAGAAAGACTTCCCACAGTTTTTCAAATAACTAAAAAATTATGCAAAAAGGACACCTGCCCGTACCGTTCTGGTATCGGGCAGGTGTCCTTTTATTGCCAAGTGATCTCTCGAAAAACCCGCGGAGCGTGCTTCTCATGGTTATAAACAAAACTCTGCGTTATACCCGGATCTTTGTTCCCTTGGTATCTCGTTTTGCCAGCTTAATCTTCGCTGTCAGAGAAATCTCTTTGTCGTGATACGTGATCGTGTAATCCATCCGGCTTGCCAGCAGATACGCATGCTCTACCGCGTCGTCCTCTGCCATACGGATACCACGCACACCAACGGCTGCTTTTTTCTTCTCCGGCACTTCACTCGTAAGGAAACGCAGGAAGACACCGTTTTTCGTCTGCAGAACCACATACTCCTGCTCCTGGCAGACCTCGGCAAGAATCAGACGGTCCTCCTCGGATGAAAGCTTCGTCGCCGCGATCGTTCGTTTTACGACATCAAACTCGGATCCATCGACAAGCTTTACCATACCGGCCGCGCTGACGAACAGCAGCTTATTGTTCTTGATATTTTCCAGTGCATCGACGTAAATCATCTGCTCCTTCTGGCTGCTGTAATTTCCAAGGTTGTCGATCGGCGTTCCCTTGTCACGGAATCTTCCATACGGGATGTCCATTACTTTGATGCTGTGCATCATGCCAAGATCCGTAAAGACGCAGATCTTATCGGTGTTTTTGCACTGGAACACATATTTGTTCTCGTTGTGCACAGCCTCTTTGTTCCGCTCGTAAGCAGACGTATCGATCGTCTTCGCATAACCGAAGCGGTCCATCAGGAAGACAACATCCATCTCCTCGACCTTCGGCTCCTCAAGAACAATCGCCTCAGCATTCTCAATCGCCGTTTTCCGCTTGTGGCCGTACTCTTTTTTAATCTGCGTCAGATCTTCCATAATAACTTCCGACATCGAGTCGTAATGATTTAAGATATCCTCGTACTTCGTAATCTTCGCCACAGTCGCCTCATGATCTTTTAAGAGTGCTTCCACTTCCAGTCCGATCAGTTTCTGCAGACGCATCTCCAGAATCGCCGTTGCCTGGCGTTCCGTAAAGCAGAGCTGTGCTGCCATACGCTCACTTGACTTTGATTTGAAGCGGATACCATCGGTCACACCCATAATCAGACACTCTTTGACCTGCTTCTGTGTCTTGCTTCCGCGCAGGATCTCAATGATCAGATCGATCACATCGCATGCCTTGATCAGACCTTCCTGCACCTCGCGGCGCTCCATCTCTTTGCGGAGAAGGTTCTGGTATTTGCGGGTTGCCACTTCAAACTGGAAATCAACGTGATGCTCGATCACCTGTTTAAGGCTTAACGTCTCCGGTCTTCCATCTGCCACGGCGAGCATGTTGACACCGAACGTATCTTCCAGACGTGTTTTCTTGTACAGCAGATTCGTGATCCGCTCCACATCCGCGCCTTTTTTCAGTTCGAGCACGATGCGTGTTCCTTCTTTCGAGGACTGGTTGGAAATGTCGACGATTTCCGGCGCTTTCTTGCTCTCCACAAGCCCCGCCACATCGTTCAGGAACTTTCCGATGTTCGCACCGATCATCGGGTACGGAATTTCGGTGATCACAAGATACTGCTTTCCGTTTCTGCCTTTCTCCACTTCCACTTTTCCGCGGATTTTAATCTTTCCGACACCTTTTTCGTAGATCGACAGCAGGTCATCCTGATTGACGACAATACCGCCGGTCGGGAAATCCGGTCCTTTGATGTATTTCATCAGACCTTTGACGGTGATGTCGTTGTTTTTCATGTAGGCCTTGACCGCATCCACAATCTCACACAGGTTGTGCGGCGGAATGCTTGTTGCCATACCGACAGCGATACCGTCTGCGCCATTCAACAGAAGGTTCGGCACGCGCACCGGCAGAACAGACGGCTCTTTTTCCGTCTCGTCGAAGTTCGGTACGAAATCGACAACGTCTTTGTCGAGATCCTTTAAATAGACCTCCTGTGTAATTTTCTGCAGTCTCGCCTCGGTGTATCGCATTGCAGCGGCACCGTCACCCTCAATCGACCCGAAGTTTCCGTGACCGTCCACAAGCGGCTGCCCTTTTTTGAAATCCTGTGCCATTACGACAAGAGCATCGTAAATGGAACTGTCGCCGTGCGGATGGTATTTACCCATCGTATCGCCGACGATACGCGCGCACTTTCGGAACGGCTTGTCGTACTGGATGCCGAGCTCATACATGTCATACAGAGTACGGCGCTGTACCGGCTTTAAACCGTCCCGCACGTCCGGAAGCGCTCGGGAAATGATGACGCTCATCGCATAATCAATATAAGATTTCTGCATGACCTCAGAATATTCGGTCCGTATAATCTGATCTTCTGATTTTTCTTTCATCTTCCTTTGTCCTTCCTGTTAAATATCCAGCTCTGCATCGGTTGCATGCTCATAAATAAATGCTTTCCGCGGCGGAACCTCGGTTCCCATCAGCACTTCCGTCACATCGGAGGCCATACGGGCATCCTCGATCTCCACACGCTTCAAAAGTCTCGTCTCCGGATTCAGTGTCGTCTCCCAGAGCTGCTCCGGGTCCATCTCGCCAAGACCTTTGTAGCGCTGCAGCGTAAATTTTTCTTTGTGTGTCTTTCTGTATTTTTCCAGTGCTTTGTCGTCGTACAGATACTCTTCCTTTCCGCGGGACGGCATTGCCTTGTAAAGAGGCGGCATCGCGATATAGACATGTCCCTCGTAGATCAGCTCCGGCATGAAACGGTAGAACAGTGTCAGCAGCAGCGTTGAAATATGCGCACCGTCGACATCGGCATCTGCCATGACGATAATTTTATCGTAACGGAGCTTTGTGATATCGAAGTCGTTGCCGTAACCCTCGGAAAAGCCGCAGCCGAATGCATTGATCATGGATTTGATCTCGGCATTTGCCAGAACTTTATCAATAGAAGCCTTCTCTACGTTCAGAATCTTACCGCGGATCGGCAGAATTGCCTGGAAATTACGGTCACGCGCCGTCTTTGCGGAACCGCCCGCAGAATCTCCCTCAACGATAAAGATCTCGCACAGCGACGGATCCTTTTTCTCGCAGTTTGCCAGTTTGCCGTTCGTATCAAACGAATATTTCTGCTTGGTCAGCATATTCGTCTTGGCTTTTTCTTCGCTTCTGCGGATTTTGGCAGATCGCTCAGCGCAGGCAAGAACATTTTTCAGCACTTCGAGATTGCGGTCGAAATACAGCGGAATCTCCTCGCCCGTTACTTTTCCGGCGGCCTTTGCCGCATCCGGGTTGTCCAGCTTCGTTTTTGTCTGGCCCTCGAACCGCGGATCCGGGTGCTTGATCGAAATAACAGCGGTCATACCGTTTCGGATATCCGATCCCGTAAAGTTATTGTCTTTTTCTTTTAAGACACCGATCTCTCTGGCATAGCTGTTCATAATCGTCGTAAAGGTCGATTTGAAACCGGAAATATGGGTACCGCCCTCAGCGTTGTAGATATTATTACAGAAGCCGAGCA
>OGOW01003051.1_pt1 | contig 12463 bp, 10 predicted proteins | sample 1552781 | NCBI WGS metagenome assembly OGOW01 (sample SAMEA2580145, study PRJEB22360) | human gut metagenome | biome: human gut; feature: human-associated habitat; material: faeces | place: Denmark | collected 2008/2010
ATAATCGCCGTGCTGATCCTGGTCGGATTTGCCTTCGGTGGACAGCCGCTGATCGGTTATAACTACGGTGCAAAAAATCGCCGCCGACTGAAAGAAATCCTTTCTTTCGCCTATAAGTTTGAATGTGGTCTTGGTCTTCTTCTGACCATTCTTCTTTCTCTAGCAGCCCGCCCGATGATCCGGATCTTTATGAAAGATAACACAATCGTCTCCCTCGGCGTTCCGATGCTCCGGATGCAACTGCTCGGTATGGTGTTCGTGGCAATTGTTCTGGTCACCACCTGTACATTCCAGTCCGCAGGTATGGCAAGAAACGTGTTTCTGTTATCGATCAGCCGCCAGGGAGTGATCTTTTCCATTGTACTTGCGATTGCTTCCCACACAATCGGATATCAGGGGATTCTGCTGTCGCAGGCTATTTCAGATCTGCTGACCGCTGTGCTTGCTATCGCCCTTTATCGGACAAGCGTTGCAAAAGAACTCCACACCTGAAAAAGTTATAACATATCATTCTAAAGCATAAAAAGTTCGAATCCATCGGTTGTATAACAACTCGTGGATTCGAACTTTTTATGTTTTTGATGCCGGATTGTTCCGTACTTTTTCGAGCAATCCTTTTCAGGTTTACGCTACAGGCTGAACACACCCAGTGACTGCAGAAGCAGTGCTGCCAGCAGAACCGGCGCGACGAATTTTACCATAACAATATACAGTTTCTTTCTTCCGAACTTATAGCCGCCAATCGTTACTTCATCGATGATGGTCTGTGGTTTTACCACCCAGCCGATCAGGATACAGCTGAGCAGTGCAACAGTCGGCATCAGCAGGTTGTTGCTCAGGTAATCCATCAGATCCAGAATCTGTGCAACCGCACCATTCGGAAGTTTCAGTTCGAAGTACAGGACATTGTATCCCAGACACACGATCACTCCGACAATACATGCATAGATTGTTACCAGAACCGTTCCTTTCTTTCTGCTCACATGGAACCGGTCAATAATATTAGATACAATCGATTCCATGACAGATACGGAAGATGTTACCGCTGCAAAAGATACCATCAGGAAGAAAATCGTTCCGATGACCGGACCGGCTGCTCCCATCGCCTCAAAAATCTTCGGCAGTGATACAAACATCAGTCCCGGACCGGCGGACATTCCCTCCGTTCCCATGAACGTATACACGGCCGGAACGATCATCAGACCGGCCAGCAGAGCCACCGCGGTATCAAACCATTCAATCTGATTAATAGACCGCATCAGATTGGTCTCTTTCTTTACGTAAGATCCATAAGTTACCATAATACCCATCGCCACACTGATCGAGAAGAACAGCTGTCCCAGTGCATCGACAAATACGATCACAAAGTCTTTCAGTGTCATACCACTGAAATTTGGTACCAGATAAACTTTCAGCCCCTGCAGACCGGTTCTTGTCACACCGTCCGCATCGCTGTGAGACAACGTCATCGAAAAGATGGAGATGCCAACGATCATTACCAGAAGAATCGGCATCAGAATCCTGCTGTAATTTTCAATTCCTTTGTTTACTCCCCTGTAAACAACAAATGCGGTCAGGAACAGGTAGATAAACAGCCAGATGATCGGCTGCCACACGCTTGTGATATAACCGGTAAAATAACCGTCCTGTGCGGCTTCCACCCCATGTCCTGTGATAAAGGTTCCCAGATATTTCAGTACCCATCCACCGATGGAACAGTAATAGGGCAGAATCACAACCGGAATGATACACGCCAGAATGCCAAGACCGCCCCATTTGGGGTGAATCATCCGGTACGCATTCAACGGACTCTGTCCGGTTTTTCTTCCGATGGCTACATCTGTGGTCAACAGCGTAAAACCAAAGGTCAGTGCCAGAATAATGTAAACCAGAATGAAGGTTCCTCCTCCATCCTTCGCTGCCAGATACGGAAATCTCCAGATATTTCCCAGTCCGACAGCACTTCCTGCTGCTGCAAGTACGAATCCAATAGATCCGGTAAAATTTCCTCGTTTGTTTCCTTTCTCCATACGTTACTCACTTTCTAAAATTTTTGTACCTTACTACTGTACCCTGATTTCACAATCTTGTCTATCATTTTTTCCGGATTTATTGATTTTTCGGCATTTTTACGTGGTTCATCCATCCTATTAAAAACAGACCCCGCCCGGAGAATCATGGCAGAAATTCTCCGGGCGGGGTTCCGATAAGGTTATAAAATATATTATGGGATAGGATAAGATTATATGGAATGTAGATTTTATCGTTATATTACTATTTGATAAAACTTACGTGTTTGCAGATCTCTTCGATTGCTTTTTCTTTTCTCTCGTTGAAGATCACCTTGTTTTCTTCAAACAGGTTTCTTCCGTCTGTATCGATGGATACGATCAGAGGACCGAATTCTTTGACGCGGCAATGCCACAGAGTTTCCGGCATGCCGAGATCTCTCCACTGTGCGTCTACGATCTCTTCTACTTCTGTCGCAGCTACAACTGCATTTCCGGCAGGGAATACGCAGTGGATCGCTTTGTAGTTTTTACATGCGTATTCGGTGTTCGGACCCATGCCGCCTTTTCCGATGATCACTTTGACACCGGTTTCTTTGACGAATTCTTTTTCGAATTTTTCCATACGCATACTGGTGGTCGGTCCTACGGAAACCATTTCAAATTTATCATTTTCCAGCGGACGGATAATCGGTCCGGCATGGAAAATTGCTGCGTCTCTTACATTTACCGGAAGTTCTCTTCCCTCTTCTACCAGACGTCTGTGTGCAACGTCTCTGCAGGTAGTCATGCTTCCGTTCAGGTATACGATATCACCTACATGGATATCCGCCAGATCTTCTTCTGTGATTGGTGTTGTCAGAATTTTCTTTCCATCTTTCATTTCTACCATTATAAAGTCACCCCCGAATGTGTTGTAATTGTATAGTTCAGATCTTTATCAAAAATAATGTGTCCTCTTCTGTGGGACCAGCATCCTACATTGACTGCGACACCGATGGTGGATGGATGTCTTGCGGTATTTTCGATATGTACACCCATGACAGAGTATTTTCCACCCATACCCTGCGGTCCGAGTCCGATGGCATTGATACCGTCCTCGAGCAGTTTTTCCATGGAAGCAGCACGTTCATTTTCGTTATGGCTTCCCAGCGGACGCATCAGTGCTTTCTTGGATAACAGCGCTGCGGTCTCTATGGAGGTTGCAACACCAACACCGACTAACAGCGGCGGACATGCGTTCAGTCCATAGGAAGTCATAACATCCAGAACGAATTTTGTCACACCTTCGTATCCTTCACCCGGCATCAGTACCATGGCTTTTCCCGGAAGCGTACATCCGCCACCTGCCATGTAGCTGTAGATCTCACACTGATCGCTGTCCGGCACGATATCCCAGAATACGGTCGGTGTTCCTTTTCCTACATTTTTTCCGGTATTGTATTCGTCAAAAGTTTCCACGCTGTTATGACGAAGCGGTGCCTGGAAAGTTGCTTTTACAACTGCCTCTTTTAACAGAGCTTCCAGTTCACCGATCAGCGGGAAGTTGGTTCCGCATTTTACCCAGAACTGTAACACACCGGTATCCTGACAGCTTGGACGGTTCAGTTCCTTTGCCAGTACCTGGTTCTTTTTCATTGTCTGGTAAATGACTTTTGACAGCGGGCTGTCTTCTTTCTCTCCCAGTTCGTCCAGTTTTGCAATAATGTCGTCCGGCAGCACTTTTCCAATATAGTCTACGAAGTTCGCCATATAATTGGTAAGCTTTTCTACCTGTTGTTTTTTATCCATGATGTTGCCTCCTTATATATTTATTTACATTGTTTTTGGTTTTACGGGAAGAATGGAAATGCGATCGGCAGGATCACCATACTGACAATCGTTGCAATAACAATCAGCGGAAAACCTGATTTCACATAATCCATAAATTTATAGCCACCTGCGGTTACTACCATTGTGTTTGCCGGCATACCGATCGGTGTTGCGTATGCACAGGATCCGCCGATGACACACGCCATCAGAACTGCCCGCGGGTCTGCACCCATGCCCTGTGCGATGGACAGACAGATTGGGACCATCAGTGCCGTTGTCGCTGTGTTGGACATAAAGTTTGTCATCACACAGCACAGTAAGAATACAACCAGTGTCAGTACATACGGAGAAGGATTAGATCCCAGTGCTCCGATCACTTTATTTGCGATCTGCTCGCCTGCTCCTGTCTCCTGCAGGGCTGCTGCCAGAGAAAGCGTTCCTCCGAAAAGGAAGATGGTTTTCAGATCGATGGATTTCAGTGCCTCTTTTTCTGAGATGACACCAGTAAGGATGAGAACAATCGCTCCCAATGCACCGGACACATACAGCTTGATGCCAATCTTATCCTCAAAGATCATTGCAAGCAGTGTCAGAATCAGAACCACCAGGGAAGTCCACTGTTTCCATGCCGGAACCTGGCTGAAATCTTTCTGTGTGTCAAAGGTATCATCTCCGGATACCTCGTGATTCGGAAGGAGTTTGTATCCCACGGTTGCATAAAAGAGAATCCCTACCAGAAGGATCGGCAGACCGACGATGGCATATTCGAAAAATCCGAATTCCATGTTCAGCTCTTCCAGGGCTGCCTGTGCGATCAGGTTACCCGGTGCTCCGATCAGGGAGAGGTTTCCTCCCATGGCAGCTGCAAATACCAGCGGCATCAGCAGACGGGATCTTTTGTATCCTGATTTTGCAGCGATTCCGATCACAACCGGGATCAGAACTGCCGCGGTTCCGGTGTTGGATAACACCCCGCTCATCAATCCTACGATTACCATGATGGCTACGATCAGCATCCGTTCGCTCTTCGCAAACTTTGATACGATCAGCCCCACTTTATTTGCCATTCCTGTCTCGAACAGTGCACCTCCCACGATAAACATCGACACAAACAAAATTACGTTGCTGTCGATAAATCCTGAAAATGCTGTCTTCGCATCCAATACTCCAGTGAGTACCAAACCGATACAGACGATCATAGAAGTCAGTCCGAGAGGAATCTTCTCCAGTACAAACATCACCACTGCAAATGCTAAAAACAACAGTGTTATGGTGGATGGACTCATTTGTAATTCCTCCTTATACCTTTTTCGTTTTTGCCCTTTTGCGGCATCCCACACCGCTTTGCCTTTTAGGTCTGGATGAACTACCGGACGTCCTCGCTTCATCGCTCCCTGTCATGCTTTCATTATATCCGGCACCCCCTGTTTTGTATATTTGCAAAAACTGATGGTAGTATAAAAAAAGATTAATACGAAGAGATATTTTGAGCATTTCAGACAAAATCATGGTATAATAAGAAGCAGTAAACACCGTTTTTTCAGCAATTATTACCAGTTTTATCAGCAAAAACTTCTTATTTTTTGCTCTGCATTTTTCTAGAAAACAAGGAGACTCCAACTATGAAACTGATTCAGTTAGAATATTTCTGCGCCGTCAGCCGCTACCACAGTATCACACAGGCAGCTCAGAAGCTGTATGTCACACAGCCGGCGATCTCCAGTGCCATCCGGGAGCTGGAAAAAGAATTTTCCATCAATCTTTTTACCCGTTCCAAAAATCACCTGACACTGACTACCGAAGGGGAAGCCTTCTATCAGAAAGCCAGTGCACTGCTTGCAACCATCCATGAGACCGAATCCGAACTTTATGACCTCGGACGTCAGGTAACCCCGATCAGGATCGGGATCCCGCCATTGTTAAGCACACTCTTTTTCCCTGAGATGCTGCTGCTCTTCCATCAGGAACATCCGGAGATTCCGGTGGAACTTCTTGAATACGGTTCCATCCGCGCTTCCCGTCTGGTGCAGGAGGAAGCGCTCGATCTGGCACTTGTCAATATGAACTTTTATGAGATCGATAAACTGAATTCTTATGAGATGCTTTCCGACCAGATCGTTTTCTGTGTTTCGCCGGAGCATCCGCTCGCATCCTATAAAGAAGCGACAATGGAAATGTTAAAAGACGAACCTCTGATCATGTACAACACCGACTCGGTTCTGAATACAACCCTGCAGGCGCGCTTCGACAGCCTTCGGATCAAACCAAAGGTACTTTTAAGTGCCAGCCAGCTCTACACAATACATGACTTTGTAAAAAATCAGCTGGGAGGAGCTTTTCTTTACTCTTCCCTTATGGAAAATATGCCCGGATGTATCGGCATCCCGGTCACGCCCCTGATCCACCAGGAGATCGGTCTGATCTGGAAAAAGGGCAAATACATCAACAGCAGCGTGGAAAAATACATCACGTTCACCAAACACTACGCAGAGACAAAATGGAGGAACTATGGAGCATCAACGACTGACAAATAAAGAAGTGAAAAAGAAAAACCGGAATCAGATTTTCCGTTATATTTGTACCCATGGAACGGTATCCAATCCTGATATTGTCTCCGACCTGCACCTGAGTCTCCCAACCGTGACCAACACCACCAGAGAACTTCTCGAATCGGGGCTTCTGCGGGATCTCGGAGAGATGCAGTCCACCGGTGGCCGCAGAGCCAGAGCGCTGTGTGCCGCTTCGGATTATCGGTTTTCCCTCGGACTGGATATCACCCGAAATCATCTTGGCATCCTTCTTTTGAATCTGATCGGAGACATTATAAAACATGAAAGAATACAGCTTGGTTTTTCCAGAAGTTCCGCCTATTTCTCCGAAGTCTGTCAGAAAATTGATGATTTTCTCCTGGAAACGGAGATTTCCGGAGAACAGATCCTCGGTCTTGGCATCTCTCTTCCAGGAATCGTCGATCCGGTACAGAAAATGATCACGTATTCCCATGCCCTCGGTGTGCGGGATCTGCTTTTTTCGGAAATACAATCGTATTTCCCATGGCACTGTACCTTTTTAAACGATGCAAATGCAGGTGCTTTTGCGGAAGGCATCGGTTCGGATCTGCCTTCCTCCTTCTTTTATCTTTCTCTGAGTAACACCGTGGGCGGTGCCATCTTTCACGATGGCAATCTGCTTCCGGGCGATGCTTTCCGCTGTGGAGAAGCCGGTCACATGACTCTGATTCCCGATGGAAAACCATGTTACTGCGGAAAAACCGGCTGCGTCGATGCCTACTGTTCCGCCAGACTCCTCTCGGATCTGTCCGGCGGACGGCTGGAAGATTTCTTTCTCGGACTTCAGCAGAACAACCCGGACTATCGTTCTGTCTGGGACACCTATCTGAAACATCTGGCTGTCGTCATCAATAATCTGCATATGATCCTCGACTACGACATTGTCCTCGGCGGCTACGTCGGAAGTTTCCTCTCCCCCTGGCTCGATACGATCCGCCGGCTGGTTGCCGAACACAATACCTTCGAAGACGATGGAAGTTTCGTAAAACTATGTACTTATCAGACCGGAGCGGCGGCTTATGGGGCGGCGATGGATGTGATGGAAGAGTTTTTACGGACGGTGTGAGTTCCTGACAGGATTCATTCTGATACCCAAAGAGATCCACCAGATTTTCAGAAAAAATCTGGTGGATCTCTTTTCTTTTATTTCAAAATATGTTTTACAGATATGCAATACTCTGATTCTCAAATACCGCACTTCCATCTGTAACTCCCAGGCAGATTCCCTCCCCCGGTTTTGTATACATGCGGGTATTCAGGGCAACTCCGTCCACATACAGTGTAGCAATCGTATCATCCACGATAATCTGTACATGATATTTCTTTCCCGGAACCAGACGAATCAGACGTTCCAGTCCCATGTTATTCATCTGTGGCCATGGCCAGTTCGGAGATTTCTCGAAGATCACACGATCCTTCGGACACTCAAATGTGAAAGAATAGAATTCATCATCCGCTTCCTGCGCACGTACGCCAACGGAGAATCCACGTGTTCCCTCAGCAAATGTGACATCTGCTTCGTATCGATAGCAGTCACCGGTCTTCGTTACTACATGCCGTAATGCTCTTCCTGATTCTTTTTCCAGTTTTACATCCTCCAGCTTTTTCTCATCCTTAAACGCATTCCATACCGTATCCGGGATCCGGCACCCTAAAGTGCCGTCTTTTCTCTGATACAGTTCATGTGCGACAAAAGTTCCTGCCCAGATAAAATCTTCTTTATCTGCCTCCGGTCTGTACCAGAGATTTGCACTGTCCGTCTCGTTGGCACGTGTCGGAACCCATCCAAACAGAATCCTCTGATTGTTCAGCATGAAGGTTCTTCCTGCATAATAAGCTCTTCCGTCAAAAGCATCGTCATCCGGTGCGATCCAAGGTCCTTTCAGGCTTTTTGCCATACGGTACACCTGTGTGGATGCATGGGAATATTCTGTTGTGATCAGATACCACCAGTCTCCCATCTTGAAAAGATCCGGCATCTCATGCATCGTAAACAGATCCGGTGCCCAGAAATCCCCCTGAAACTCCCAGTCTGCAAGATCATCTGATGTAAAATAAACGGTTCTTCCTGTTGTTTTATGCTTGTCTCCTTCCAGACGTGCCCCCAGGATCAGAATATATTTTTCAGATTCGTCATCCCACAGTACAAACGGATCTCTCCAGTCATCCGGATCATATCCCGGCTGCGGAACAAAGGTCACTGCATCCTGCGTCTTTGTCCAGTGTTTCAGATCCTCACTGACCGCATGCATCAGTACCTGAGACGCTTTTCCTTGTTTTGGATAATCTCTGTTGTAACCTGTATAAAACGCATGATACTTTCCTTCTCTGTCTTCGCAGATACTTCCGGCAAAGATAAACTGATCCTGCTCTTCATCCGTTCCTCTCGGAATCGCCACACCGCAATCCTCATAAGTCACAAAATCCTTTGTGGTTGCCAGATCCCAGCCAAATGGTTCTCCAAAAGGACACGGGACTCTGGTATCTCTCTGGTGGAACAGATAGAATGTATCATCCTTTCCAAAAGGCATGCAATCGCCAAACCAGGTATTTGGATGCTGATAGTAAATTTTCATAATTTTCCTCTCTTTCCTGCCCGCAGGCATATAATTATCCTTTGACTGCTCCGGCGGTCAAACCGCTGAGCATGTACTTATTCGTAAAGAAATAAAACAAAAATGTCGGTAACACAGTAACGGTAATTGCCGCAAATGTAGCACCCCAGTCTGTAGTTCCCATAAAACCGACAAAGTCGTTCAGCCCCAACGTAACAGTTTTCATATTGGTAGATCTCGTAAACGTATAGGCATTGATAAAATCATTCCATGTAAAGACACCCTGCATCGTTGCTACCGTCAGCAGCGAGTTGATGATAACATGAGTGAACGTGACCTGAGAAAAGTCAAGAACCGGCAAAAGATGGCAGGAGGGTTTCGCAAAGACAGCGGACATGAAATGTATTGTGCGATCCTGACAATCATAGAAACCCTGAAAAGAAGAAATATGGGGTTAGTAGAAAATGCAAAAAAATTATTTATGGGTGCACCGGCTATATTTTAGCCGGTGCTAAGACTGGTTGTGCAGCCGGAGGGCTGAACTGTTACGTATTGTCCTCCTAATTAATATGATTTTCTTTTTATCAGTTCTGGAAACAACTTAATAACCTCATACTTTTTCTCAGGATTATTAATTCTACGTAATAGCAACTGCGTAGCCTTCTTTCCCATTTCGTAAAGAGGTGGCCGGATCGAACTAATCGGAACCTGTGCTGTATCCCGCCATGGATCATCATCATATCCTAACAGTGCAAGTCTGGACGGAATATCTACTTTTCGCTCAGATAACGCTTTTGCACAGCCTAATGTCATCATGTTATTCCCTACAAAAAGCGCTTTCAAACCTGTATTATCTAAAAACCAGTTTGTCTCCCTATATCCACCCGCTAAAGTTGACTCTCCACATCTGATATACTCTTCTCTCACTGTGATTTTGTTATCTCTTAATGCTTCTTTATATCCTTCAATTCTTTCTATAGTTGTTACTGCATCAGCAATTCCATAGATACATCCGATTTCCCGGTAGCCGCTTTTTATCATGTCAGTAATGCTCTCATACACTACCTGGCGCGCATCCATAATCACACTGTCTACCGCGTCTCCCCCTAGTGTTTCTATACATACGATCGGACAATTGGACATATCATATTTTTCTCGAATCATCTGATATCCTTGACCATAAGTAATGATTCCATCAACACCCCATGAACTAAAAACATTAATTTGTTTTTCTTGATCGGTTAACTGATCTCCCGCATTCCCTAAAATCATAAGATATCCTTTTTCCTTAAGTACACTTTCAATTCCCTGCAGAATCTCCAGAAAATAGGGGTTACTCATGCCACTCATCATAATACCTATCACATTTGATTTACGCTTTTTAAGCGTACGAGCCGCCAGATTATGAACGTAATTTAATTCTTTAATAGCCTCTTCCACCAATTCTGTTGCTGAGGGACTTACATACCTTGTCTTATTGATCACATGGGAAACCGTTGTTATCGATACTCCAGCCTTTTGTGCTACATCTTTTAAAGTCACAGGTTTGACAGCCATCCAAATTACTCCTTGATAGTCCTATTTTGTTATTTTAATATTGTCCACTGTTAGGTTTCCATCAACTACATACACATTTACTCCCTGCCCAGCCTTTGCATACATACGTGTCGTTAATGCGACTCCGTCAATATATATAACAGCAATCGTATCATCAACAATTACTCTAATATGGTATCTTTGATTTGGTTTTAAATATAATGGTCTTTCTAAACCTTTATCAAAATAGCGGTACCAAGGCTGATTAGGCGTTCGATCAAAATAGATTCGATTTTCGGCAAGATTAGCCTCAAATTTGTAGGCATCTCCCGTCTCCGCATCTTCGCATAGCCGGATACCAAACATTCTGGTATGCTCTGAAAACGCAATGTCCATCTCTATCATGTAAAAATTCTCTGATACATTTGTAATAAAATGCTCTTGAAGTGAGTCCAATGTTTTCATTTCAATCTGACTCGCCGAAAGAGAATCCTCCGTTTTAAACGCCGGCAGCATGCAGTCTGGCAGTTTAACCCCCAAGGTACCGTCAGGACGTTGATATACTTCGTGGCAAACGAACGTTCCACCCCAGTCCCAGCTATTCATGTCGTCCGCTCCAGTCTTCGTTGCTGCCCATCCAAATAGATAGCGATGTTCACCATCCGAGCAAGAGCGTGCTGCATAATATGCTCTGCCATCAAAAGCATCGTCTATCGGCGCACTCCACGGACCATTAAGCGAGTGGCTCATGCGATAGACAGTTTTACTTCTCTCACTATATTCAGTTGTTAATAAATACCACCAGTCACCCATTTTGAAAAGATCTGGCATCTCATGCATACTAAATAAATCTGGTGCCCAAAAGTCCCCTTCAAACTTCCACTCATTCAAATTCTTTGAGGTGAACCATACCGTTCTTCCGGTTCTCACCTTTTTCTTATCAATTTTGCGAGCACCTAAAATCATAATATACTGCTGGCTTTCTTCCTCCCATAAAATAAATGGATCTCGCCAGTCATTGCCGTCATACCCTTCTGGTGCAGGTAATACAAACTTCCCGTTTTTTTCCCATTTAAGCAGATCATCGCTCACCGCGCTCATCAATACTTGAGCATCCTTTCCCTGTTCCGCATAATTTCGGTTATAAGCAGTATAAATGGCATGGAACTTTCCTTCCCCTTCAAAAACACTTCCGGCAAAAATGTACTGTTCTGGATCATCCTCACCTTCTTTCGGAATCGCCACCCCCATATCCTCATAATGTATGAAATCTGTAGTGGTAGCCAGTGACCATTCAAAAGGCTCAAATGGTTGCGGATCACGTTTGTCTCTTTGATGAAACACATAAAATTTTCCATCATGGTAAAATGGCATACAATCTCCAAAGTAAGCCCCTTGTGGTTCATAAAACAATTTCATGTTCATAATTCCTCTCTTTCCTTTTCTCAGGCAAACGTTTGCTTTGTTTATTTATCTTACTTCTGTAGTCCAAATATGTCAATATCCATATTTACATTTTAGCACTTATACACTATTGAAAGCCCCGCAAATTGTTCACTTTGTGCACTGCAAAAGAGCTATACCAATTTTGAGTTGGTACAGCCCTTTTGCATAAAATCCTATAAACACATGTAATCATTCTTTCTTAATCTGCAGTTATTGTCCTTGACAAGTATTATTCTATTGGGAATAACCGGAAGTATCAGCGCCCCATCCGGAAACAAAAGTTGCCTGTGAGGAAACTTTGTAATTGTTAATATATGAATATTTTCTGTGCATACTATAATACATATAGCACGTCAAAACAATTTAATTCAATTTGTGTCCTGTGTGCAGAACAATAACTATGTATAATTGTTTTGTGGATTGGAGGAAGCATTATGAACAGAGATATCTTAAAACAGATTATGGTTGATCAAAAGGATATCTATTAGACCTGAATCCGTGAACCTTGTTTCAAAATGAAAAGGCACACAGGAAA
>OGOW01003052.1_pt1 | contig 12462 bp, 7 predicted proteins | sample 1552781 | NCBI WGS metagenome assembly OGOW01 (sample SAMEA2580145, study PRJEB22360) | human gut metagenome | biome: human gut; feature: human-associated habitat; material: faeces | place: Denmark | collected 2008/2010
CACGAGCAATGGTCAGGCGCTGCTTCTGGCCGCCGGACAGGTTCCGGCCGCCCTGCTCCACAGGCTCGTCCAGCCCAAGGGGCTTTGCCCTGACAAAATCCGCAGCCTGTGCGGTCTCCAGTGCGGCCCACAGATCAGCGTCCGCCGCGTTCTTGTTGCCCCACAGCAGGTTGGAGCGGATGGTGCCGCCAAACAGCTGGGCTTTCTGCATCACGACCGCCACACTGCCGCGCAGAGCCGCGCGGGGGTACTCCTGCGCCGGACGGCCCAGGATCTCCACGGTGCCCTCCGTGGCATCATAAAAGCGGGGGATCAGGTTGATGAGGCTGGATTTGCCGCTGCCCGTGCCGCCGATGACACCAATGGTCTGGCCGCGCTTTGCGGTAAAACTGATATCGGTCAGGCTGGGGGCACCGGCACCGGCGTAGGTCAGGCTGACATGGTCGAACCGCACAGCATCCCCGGCCTTATCCGCAGGTGCCTCGCCCTTGAGGGCCGCGGGGAACTCCATGCCCGGTTCGGTGTCCAGCACAGCCTGCACACGGCCGGCACAGGCCAGCGCCTTGCTCACCTGCACGATGAGGTTTGCCAGTTTGACCAGCTCCACCAGGATCTGGTTCATGTAGTTCACCAGCGCGATCACATCGCCGGAGGCCATGCCGCCCACATTGATCTCGATGCTGCCCACATAGAGCAGAGCCACAATGGCCAGATTGATGATGACGTAGGTCAGCGGGCTCATCAGGGAGGAGATGTGGCCCACATGGAGCTGCATCCGGGTCAGCAGGTCGTTGGCCGACTCAAAGCGGTCGATCTCGCTCTGCTCCTTATCAAAGGCGCGGACCACGCGCACACCGGTCAGGTTCTCGCGGGTCAGGCCCAGCACACGGTCCAGCCGGGCCTGGGCCGTTTTGTACAGCGGGTTGGTGATGACCATGACCCCGAACACCACCACGCTCAGCAGCGGGATGGCGACCACAAAGATCCAGGCGGCCCGCACATTCACGGTGAACGCCATGACCATGGCACCAACCACCACGAATGGGCTGCGCAGGAACAGGCGCAGGAAGAGGTTCAGACCGCTCTGCACCTGATTGATGTCACTGGTCATGCGGGTGATGAGGGTGCTGGTGCCCATGGTATCCATCTCGGTAAAGCCAAGCCTCTGGATGTGCTCAAACAGGGCATGGCGCAGGGAGGTGGAATAGCCCACCGCCGCCTTGGCCGAGAAATACTGGGCCGTCAGGCTGCAGGCAAGGCCCACAACGGCCAGCAGCAGCAGGATGCCGCACCGCACAAGGATATAGTGGAAATCATGTGCTGCAATGCCCACGTTGACGATGTCTGCCATGACCAGCGGCACAAACAGGTCGAACGTGGCTTCCAGCATCTTGAACAGCGGTGCAAGCACAGCCTCGCGCTTGTAGCCGTTCAGGTGGGTAAGCATTTTATTCAAGGGGTGATTCTCCTTTCCCAGTGATAGCGGGTGTAAACTTCACAGTTCTTTATTATAGTACAGGAAATGCAAAAAAGCCAGTTCAAATCACGCCATTGCGCACCGTGCCCTGCCAGAACAAGGAAAGGGACTGCCGCACAGGGGAGATCCCAGTGCAGCAGTCCCTTTTCATAGGAGGGTATGATTCGGAGAACAATGAGCGGCAGACCGAAGGAGATCTAACTGCCGATCAGGCAAAGAAGGAGATGATCAGGGCTACCAGGAAGCCCACGCCGCCCACCAGCGTTTCCATGATGGTCCAGGTCTTGAGGGTGGTCTTTTCGTCCATGCCCACAAGGCTCTTGACCAGCCAGAAGCCGGAATCGTTGAAGTGGGAGCAGACGGTGGAGCCGCCCGCAATGGCAGCGGTGACACAGGCCAGGTACAGCGGGCTCAGCGCGCTGAGGCCGGGCATGGCGGAGATGATGCCTGCTGCCATGGTCATAGCCACGGTAGCGGAACCCACCGAGATGCGCACCAGAGCAGCCACGATGAAGGCCACCAGCACCAGCGGCAGGCTGGCGTTTGCCACGGCGTTGCCGATGACATCGCCCAGACCGGAGTTCTGCAGCATATAGCGCAGCACGCCGCCGCAGGCAGTGACCAGCAGGATCATGCCGGTGGGCTCCAGAGACTTGGTCATGATCTTTTCCAGCTGGGCGTTGGTGTAGCCGTGACGGGTGCCCAGCAGGTACATAGCAGCGATGGTAGCCAGCAGCAGCGCCATGAAGGGCTCACCGAGGAAGGCCAGAACGGGCTGGATGCCGGCCATTGCAGGCACCACCTTGGCCACAGAGTTTGCGATGATGAACAGCAGCGGGATCATGATGATGCCCACGATGGTGCCAAACTTGGGCAGCTTGCTCTCGTCAATGTCTGCCTGCTGTGCAACGTGCTCGGGGACTTCAACCATGTACTTTTTGCCGCAGATGCTGCCCCAGATGGGACCGGCGGCGATCATGGCAAAGATACCGCAGAAGATGCCGACGAGGATGACCCAGCCCAGGTCAACGCCCAGCATGGTAGCCACCAGCACGGGGCCCGGCGTGGGAGGGATGAAGGCGTGGCCGACAGCCAGACCGGCCAGCAGGGGGATGACGTAGTACAGCACGGAGCGCTTGGTGCGCTTTGCCAGCGAGAAGGCCAGCGGGATGAGGATGATCAGACCGGCATCGAAGAACACCGGCATGGCCACCACCAGGCCGGTGATGCCCAGTGCCCATGCAGCTTTTTCGTCACCGAACTTCCGCACCATAGTCACGGCCAGCGTCTGCGCGCCGCCGGATTCTTCCAGAATGGCACCGAACATGGAGCCAAGGCCCACCAGAAGGGCGATGCCTTTTAAGGTGTTGCCAATGCCCTCGTTCACCGAGCCGATGATGTCAGACAGGGGCATCCCGGCCATCAGGCCGATGCCCACCGCGCCGATCAGGATAGAGATCATGGCATGGACCTTGAACTTGATGATGAGGATGAGCAATAGGATCAGGCCTGCAACGGCAGCAAAGACCAGCCGTGCCGCATCGGGAGTTGCAACTGCTGTCATAGAAATTTCCTCCATTTCGATTTTTGGCTGCACTTATCCAAACCGTCCGGAAAACACGCCGGGCAGTTTTACTTTTTGTTATTTATACAGAGTGGTTTACTCCATGTAAGCGCCCTTCATGGGGCTGACGGCGTGCTGAGAGTAGAGCTTCAGCAGGCCCTTGGTGTACTTGGGAGCCTTGGGTTTCCAGTTGGCACGGCGCTGGGCGAGGATGGCCTCCATCTCTTCGGGAGTCTTGGGCTCGCCCTTCACACCCACGATGGCCAGCTTACGGTTGTGGACATCGATCTGGATCAGGTCGTCGGGCTCTACCAGTGCAATGGGGCCGCCCACCGCAGCCTCCGGGCTGACATGGCCGATAACGGGACCGCGGCTTGCGCCGGAGAAGCGGCCATCGGTGATCAGGGCCACGCTGGAAGCCAGTTTCGGGTCGGCGCAGATGGCTTCGCCGGTGTAGAACATCTCGGGCATACCGCTGCCGCGGGGGCCTTCGTACCGGATAAAGATGGCATCACCGGGCTTCACCTCGCCGTGCAGCACAGCGGAGATGCACTCCTCCTCGCTGTCGTAGGGCTTGGCGCGCAGGGTGGCTTCAAACATATTCTTGGGGCAGGCAGTGTGCTTGATGACACAGCCCTCCGGGGCCAGGTTGCCCTTCAGAATGGCAATGCTGCCGTCGGTGCCCTTGGCGTTGTCAAAGCTGTGGATGATGTCCTCGCGGCTGACCGGGCGGGCAAAACCAGCAGTCTTTTCTGCCAGAATGGCATCGCAGTGCTGGTAGAAGCCGTTCTTTTTCAGCTCCTCCAGATTCTCGCCCAGAGTCTTGCCGGTGACGGTCATCACGTCCAGATGCAGCATGGACTTGATCTCCTCCATCACGCGGGGCACGCCGCCTGCATAGTAGAAGTACTGTGCGGGCCAGTCGCCGGAGGGACGGATGTTCAGCAGGTAGTGTGCACCGCGATGCATCCGGTCGAAGGTGTCAGCATCGATCTCAATGCCGAACTCGTGGGCGATGGCGGGCAGGTGCATGGTGGCGTTGGTGGAGCCGGAAATGGCGGCGTGGACCATGATGGCGTTCTCAAAGCTCTTCTTGGTCACGATGTCCTTGGCGGTGATGCCCTTCTTCACCAGTTCCATCAGCTGCTTGCCGGCATCGTAGGCGGCCTGCTTCAGCTCCGGGGCGGTGGCGGGCATCAGGGCGGTGCCCGGCAGCATCAGGCCCAGGGCCTCGGCCATGATCTGCATGGTGGAGGCGGTGCCCATGAAGGAGCAGGCACCGCAGCTGGGGCAGGCGTTGTGCTTGTAGTAATCCAGCTGGCTGTTGGGGATGACACCGGTCTTTTCCCATGCGTCAAACTTGCCGATCTGCTCCAGCGTCAGCAGCTCGTTGATGGCGCAGGCGGGGTCGTTGACCACGTACTTCTTGGGCAGGGTGTGGGCTTCCATCACGCCGCCGGTGACCACGATGGCGCTCATATCCTTCAGGCGGCCGATGCTCATCAGCATGGCGGGCACAGACTTGTCGCAGCTGGCGATGAACACGCCGCCGTCGTAGACACTGGCGTTGGCTTGTGCCTCCACCAGATTCACGATGGCATCCCGGTGGGGCAGGGAGTAGTTGATGCCGTCGTGGCCCTGTGCAATGCCGTCGCACATATCGGTTGCAAAGTAGCGGGCAGCCTTGCCGCCGTTTTCGTTGACCGCCTGCACGGCCTCCTTGACGAACTGATCCAGATGGGCGCTGCCGGGGTGGCTGTCGCCGAAGGTGCTTTCCACCATGATCTGGGGCTTGCTCAGGTCATCGACCGTCCAGCCCATGCCCATGCGCAGGGGGTCCATCTCAGGGGACAGGGAACGGACCTGCTGACTTTTCAGAATCATATTTAACTCCTTATAAAACTCTCAGATACTCTCTCACAGGGTCAGGCGGCGGTCACGCGCAGCGACCTTCCACCAGCCTGTGACCTTGCCGTTTTCCACCACCGGGACCGCCGGGTACAGGGCGCTGGTGGGGCAGACGTGAGTCGGGATGGCAAACAGCTCGGTCCCGATGGGCGGGATGTCGGCGATGTGCTCTTCCGGCACACGCACCACCCAGTGCTCCTCGTTCTGGATCACGGTGCGGGCATACTCCATGCCCACGATCTCCGCGCGCTCCGGCTGGGGATCGGTGGCCACGGCCTTGCAGCCCAGATCCAGTGTGAAGGTGTCGCGGCTGGGGCGGCTCACCACGCGGGTGAGCAGGGCAGCAGCCGGGGTAAACTTCAGGTCCGGGTAGGCGTTGCGATAGCCAGCGTCCTGGATCACGCAGGTGCCGGGGCTCAGGAACTCGCCGGTCATCTCGGCGTGCACCGGGAAGGACGGGGTGCCGCCCATGATCAGGATCTCGCAGCAGATGCCGTCCGCCTTCAGGCGGGCCTTGATCTCCTCGATCTGCTTGTCCACAGGGGCGGTAGCCACCTCGCGCTCCTGCACGCTGCTCTCGTGGCGGTGGCCGTCGGAGGCGGGGCTGCCGCGCATGGCCGTGGCCGTCGTAGCAGTGCATGCCGCGCATGACGATGCCGGGCAGGGTGTTCCACTCCCGGTACATCGCTTCCACTTTATCCAGCGGCACACCGGTGCGGTGCTGGCCCATGTCCACATCCATCAGCACATTGGCCTTGCAGGTCTGGCCCAGCTTGCGGATCTGCTCCGTGTCATCGCCGATGGCAAAGAACTCCACCTCCGGGAAGGCGGCCTGCAGCGCGGCAAAGCGCTTGATATTGGGGCCCACCAGCGGGTACGCCAGAGTCAGGTGCTTCGCACCGGCCTTGGCGGCCATTTCGGCCTCGGCGATGGTGGCGCACTTGAAGCGGTCGATGCCCGCCTCGATCTGCATTTGGACCACCTCGGCCATCTTGTGGGTCTTGATGGGGGGCCACAGGCGGGCAGCGCCGCCTGCAATGTCGATCATCTTGCGGATATTCTCGCGGATGATCGCCGGGTAATAGACCAGCTGCGGGCTTACGATGTCCTGCTGACCCTCAAAGGTATAGAGGTTGTCGTTGATCTTATTCATACTCCACCAGCATCTCGATCTCGACCGCGATGTTGCCCGGGCAGGAATTGGTGCCCATGGCGGTGCGGGCGGGCAGACCCTTCTCCTCGCCGAACAGCTCGAACAGCAGGTTGGAGCCGCCGGTGATGACCTGCGGCTGCTGTGCAAAATCATCGGTGCAGTTGACAAAGCCCAGGACCTTGACGCAGCGCTTGATGCGGTTCAGGTCGCCCAGCTTGGCGTCCAGATTGGCCAGCAGGTTCAGCATGCAGTTGTAAGCAGCCTTCTGGCCCTGCTCCAGGGTCAGGTCGCCGCCGACCTTGCCCACGATGTTGTGGCCGTCGCCGATGTCAGGGCCGCAGCCGCTGCAGTACAGCAGATGATCGCCGAACTCCATGACCGGAGTGTAGACACCGCCCTTCGGCGGGGGTGCGGGCAGGGTGATGTTCATTTCCTTGAGCTTATCGTAGACATTTGCCATAAGAAAAAACCTCTCTTCTTTTTCTCTGACGCAGCCGAAACGGGGGCTGCTGCCGTTGGAAGCTGCGGTCCCGCCGGGCGTGTGTCGGCGGAACAACAGCCGTTTTTATATTCCCAACAGCGTACTGCCCAGGCTCAACACCAGCGGCACGCTGATCAGGATACTGAGGGTGGAATGTGCAACGGCCTGGCTTGCCAGCTCGCCCTCGGTGTCGTACTGTTTTGCCAGCACGGCCGTCAGGCTGCCTGCCGGGCAGGAGGCCAGAATCAGGATCGCCATGCACAGGGTGCGGTCCAGCGGCAGGAAGTACAGCGCCGCCAGGAAGCCCAGCGGGAACACGACGCACCGCAGGGCCGTGATGAGCCATACCATGGGGTTCGTGACCAGTTTTTTCAGGTCACTGCGGGCCAGCATGCTGCCTGCGATCATGAGGGCCAGCGGCGTGGTGGTGTTGCCCACCGCCTTGCAGAAGCTGTCCAGAATGGCGGGCAGCCGCAGGCAGGTCACCAGCATGACCACCATGATGGCGGTGGTAATGTTGGTGGGGGTAAGGAATGCTTTGATGCTCACCTTGGCTTCCGGGTCGAACAGGTGCTGTACATAAGTAAAGAACAGGATGTTGTAGGCCATGATGCCGGCGGCACCGTACAGGGCACCCGCCTCGCTGCCCAGCAGGGCGCTGATGAGTGGGATGCCGATGAAGGCGCTGTTAGGCATGACGGCGGCACCCACCAGCACGGCCTTCTGGCCGCGGGTCAGGTGCATGGCCCTGCTCAGCACAAGGCAGATGCCGATGGTGAGGATGTAGAAGATCTCCAGCACTACATAGCCTTTGAGCATGCCGGCCACGGCCTCGCGGCCGCCGTCGATGCTGGCACTGGCCAGCAGGGTGCAGGGCAGGGTGACCGACATGACCAGGTTGGACAGAAACTTGCTGTTCCTGTCATCCATGATGCCCAGTTTGGTCACGGCTGCACCGGTGCCGATCTCCAGAAAGATGATCAGGATCTGCTGCAGAAGAATCGCGATCGACATGGCAGCTCCTTACACTGTCAGCACCATGCCGGCACCGGTCGTGGTGCGCCGGTCGTGGTCAATGGCGACCTGGCCGTTGACGATGCACCAGTCCAGACCGGTGGCCTTCCGGGCAGGATTCGTGAAGGTGGCATGATCCGTGAACTTCTTCGGATCGAATACCAGTATATCAGCATAGTTGCCTTTCTGCAAGCTCCCTCGTCCGACTAATCCCATTCTTGCGGCGGGCTGGCTGGTCATCCGGCGGATGGCCTCCTGCATCGTGTAGATGCCGCGCTCGGCCACATGCTCCCGCAGCACCTTGGGGAAGGCACCGAACATGCGGGGGTGGGGCGTGTCGGTCTTGGCATAGATGGCATCGGAGATGATATTGGACCAGGGCAGACGTGCCACCGTATCAATATCATCCTGGCTCATGGACATATTGATGATGGCAGTCTTACCGTCCTCGCTGTGCATCAGGTAGGCGGCCAGTGCAGCGGCGTCCTCAAAGCCGAATTTCTCGGCAGCCTCCGTCACCCGCATGCCCAGGAACTTCTCGTTTTCGGGGCGGACCACGCCGCTGATGATGATGCGGTCCCAGCCCAGCGTGATGCAGAAGTTGTCCCAGTCGTCGTACAACACGCTGCTGGTACGGCGGAACTCCTCCACCCCTTCGGGGGTGCCCAGTTTTTCCAGCGCACGGGTCATGTTGCCGGCCACGAACACCGGGGGCAGCATGGTGGTCAGGGCCGTGCTGCCGCCCTCGTAGGGGTAGAAGTCCACGGTCACGTCCATGCCCTCGGCGCGGGCGGCTTCGATGTCGGCAATGGCGGTGTGGATGTCCTTGCCCCAGTTCTTCATGCCGCAGCTCTTGAAGTGGCTGATCTCCAGGGCACAGCCCACGCGGCGGGCGATCTCGATCACCTCGCGCACGCTCTGCACCATGCTGTCGCCCTCACCGCGGATGTGGGTGGTGATCACACGGTGGTAGCGGCCCACCGGCTCCAGAATGTAGGCAAATTCATCGGTGGAGGAGTAGCACTCCGGCAGGTACATGATGCCCAGTGACACACCGGGAGCACCGGCGGCCATGGCGTCCTCGATCAGGGCACGGGCGTCGTCCAGCTCCTGCTGGGTGTAGGGAGTGTCGGCAAAGCCCTTGACACAGATCTTGACGGTGCCGGTGCCGATCATGGCGGCAACATTCAGGGGCAGGTCAGCCTTGTGCAGGGCAGCCAGATAATCACGGTAGGTGTGGGGGCCGTCCAGGCCGATGGGGCCCATGACGGCTTCTTCAAAGGAATAATACTCCTTTGCCGCCTCGTCCGATTCCGGCCGGGGGGTCATGCTGATGCCGCAGTTGCCTGCCACTGCCGTGGTAATGCCCTGGGCCAGCTCCACCTCGCCAAAGTGCGGGTCGTTGAGGGGCTTTGCGTCGTGGTGACGGTGGATATCCACAAACCCCGGGGTCACCACCTTGCCGGTGGCGTCGATGACCTGGTCTGCAGGCTCCGTGATGCCCGGAGCGATCTGAGCAATACGGCCGTCCTGCACCAGCAGGTCTGCCTGGTAGGGCTGGCCCCCCAGGCCGTCGTATAGGGTGCCGTTCTGGATCAAAATACGTTTCATGATAAGTTCCCTCTTGCTATGAATTTGCCCTGCGGCAAGGCGACCCTGCCGCAAACGATGAAAGGGGCAAGGGCGTATGCCCTCGCCCCTTTCGGAGAAACAGATTTACAGTTTGCCGGCTCAATAGATCTTACAGATCTTCTTCTTCCTCAGCAGCAGCCTCAGCAGCAGCGACCTTTTCCACGACAGTGCCGCGGCGGTCATCCATAACGTGCTTCAGGCGCACATCGTCGGGAGTGGTGTCAGCAGGGAACATGAGAGAGACCACGATGCCGAACACCAGAGAAATGATGGTAGCAGGCACAGCCGGACCACCCATGGTGGCGTTGATCCAGTTCTTGAAGGAAGGCAACACCAGGATCAGCACGCCCAGCAGAGTGCCGGAGCCGATGCAGGCCAGACCGCCCTGCCAGTTGACACGCTTCCAGAAGCGGCCCAGCAGCATAGCCACAGCCACGCCGGGCAGGAAGGCGCCCACGATGGTGGAGATGTAGCCGATAACGTCGTTGACGAACAGGGTGATGAAGAAGGCAGCGCCCAGGGTGCAGATCAGAGCGATACGGCTGTACTTGGCGTAATCCTCTTCCTTGATGGTCTTGCCGGTGACGCTGGGGTACACGTCGGTCAGCAGGATGGTAACGCCGGAGATGGCGTCGGAGTCACCGGAGGACATGGTAGCGGACAGGCCGCAGATCATGAACATCATGCCGATGATCGGGGGCAGTGCGTTGGTAGCCATGTAAGCAAAGGCGTAGTCGCCGCTGGCCAGGGTGTCACCATTCATGGTGGCGATGGTGAAGCAGCTCATGCCGATGATGGCGGTAACAAAGCTCCAGCCGAACAGCAGGATGCCCTGGCCCAGGAAGGCCTTGCGAGCAGTCTTTTCGTCCTTGGAGGTGTAGATACGGGTACGATGGGTGGGGGTACCGATAACGCCCATGGCTGTGGACAACACCAGTGCTATGGCAGCCATGACACCGTAGGAGCCCAGGCCGTAGAAGGTCATTGCGCCGGGCTTGCCAGCAGCGGTGAAGGTATCCACCACGTTCTGATAGCCGCCTGCCAGGGGGATGGCACGGATAGCGATGGTCAGGAAGCCGATGAGGATAGCGATGAACTGGACAGCGTCGGTGGTAACAACGGCCATGTAGCCGCCGATGAACACGTAGATGCCGAAGCCCAGAACGGTGATGATCTTACAGGTAACGTCCGGCAGCTGGGTGACGTAAGCCAGGTACTTGGCACCGCCGTTCAGGTGGTTGCCCAGCCAGATGATCTCGATGACGAACATCATAAAGCCCATGACCTGGCGGATGATCTTTTTGCCGCCGTAGTAATACTGTGCTTCCTCAGACATGGTCAGGAAGCCCTTGTTCTTTGCCTTGGTGAACAGCAGCATGGAAAGGATACCTGCCGATGCGCCCAGGCCGTAGATGGCGCCGCCCCAACCGTGGTTGAAGCCGTTGCCGATGGCACCCATGGAAGAACCGGTGCCGATCATGGTAGCACCCACGGTGCAGAAGATCAGGAAGAAGCCGAGGTTGCCGCCGCCGGTCAGGAAGCTGCTGCCCTCATTTTTGCCACGGCTGGTGATCCAGCCCACAAAGATCATAAAGCAGATCCATGCGATAAAGCCGCCAATAAACAATGGGATGTATTTGGGATCCAACATAGTTTCATTTCCTCCTTAGAATCATTTTCCTCAGCCCGGCGCAGGGTCCGCTCGGGCCGATATGGCTGTCAGGCATTTCCCCGCTGCGGGCCGGCACCGTGGGGTCGTTGTCCGACAACAACTTCGCTGTCCTAAATTTACCAATTTTCTTTCCATCCGTCAATAGTTTTTTAACATTTTCTGCACAAATATGGATTTTCGGCGCATGTTATAATTTTTTGTTCCTCGTCTTGTCATTTCCACGAAAAACAAACTGCCCCTTGCAGTCTATTTTCCGGTGTCGTATACTGAAATTGGAGCAGGGATTTACAGAAAAAATCACAAGTCCCTTTCAAAAGCAACGATGTTTCGCTTATTTTTAATCGTTTGCGATTTATTAAGTTGTCTGACAATGCCGTCGCAGGCCCCAAAAGTGTCTGCATCCCGTGCAAAAGGCAACGATCGGCGGCGCTCCGGCCGCCGAAAAAAGGGCGGACGGCCTGCAGTTTTCAGCCGTCCGAACCAGAAAGCGCACAATTTTTGTTCGGATATCGGAACGCAAGTCCCAATATAGCCCGATATCCGAACACATCCGGTGTTTTCAGGATTCCTGTGCGGAACACATCGGAACACTTTCGTCGTTTTCCCGACCTGGTCCGAATGCCTCTCAGAGGCCCTATATATAAGGAAAGGAAGTGAGACCCATGCCTTCCGGAGATGCCCACCGTTCCCTGGCCCGGGCCCTGGATATTCTGGAGCTGTGCAGCCTGAACGGCAGCGGTTACACCCTTACCCAGCTGTCACAGCATCTGGGCATTGCCAAAGGCAGCATCTCCCCGCTGCTGCACACCCTGCGGGACCGGGGGTACCTGACCCTGGACGACCAGGATCATCACTACCGCATCGGCCGCATGGCGTTCCGCATTGGGAACACCTATCTGGACGAAGCCAGCGCCCTGCGGGAGATCTACCGCCTGATGCACGACATCGTGTCGGTCTGCCACGAGACATGCCACCTCGGCAGCCTGAAAAACGGGGATGTCTATTACCTCAAAAAGGTGGAGACCCCGCTGCGCAGCCGTACCGTCACGGTGGAGGGCCGCAGCCTGCCGGCCTACGCCACCGGCGTGGGCAAGGCTCTGCTGGCCGACTACCAGCTGCCCCAGCTCAAGGCCCTGTATTACGACGGCCTGTACCCGCTGACCGAGCACACCATCACCGACTTCCACCTCCTGGCCGACCAGCTGGCCGAGATCCGGGCCAGCGGCTTTGCCTACGAGTGTGAGGAGAGCACCCGGGGCATCCGCTGCATCGGCGTGCCGCTGCGCAAAAGCGGCAAAGTGGTGGCTGCGCTGAGCGTTGCCTTCCCGCTGGAGCGCTACAGCGACGCTGCCGCCGCCAGCGCCCGGCAGGCGCTGGACGAAGCCCGGCGTCAGATCGAACGAATGCTCTGCAGCGTAGAACTGCAGTTCTGAGCCCTATAAGAAAAGGAGTGTTATTTATGCCTCAGTTGATCACCATCGGCGAGACCATGGCCGCCTTCACCCCGGACAGCGTGGGTGCCCTGCGCTATGTGCAGAACTTCGGCATCCGCACCGCCGGT
>OGOW01003054.1_pt1 | contig 12445 bp, 10 predicted proteins | sample 1552781 | NCBI WGS metagenome assembly OGOW01 (sample SAMEA2580145, study PRJEB22360) | human gut metagenome | biome: human gut; feature: human-associated habitat; material: faeces | place: Denmark | collected 2008/2010
GCCCACCCCCATGTTGGTTACGAGTACTACATCGGCAGCACGAAGGCGACTTTCAAAAGTAGCATCCCATAGAGGCTGTTTTTTCATATTGCAAATATCCACCTCGCCCTGTATCAATTCAGGGTAAGTGGCAACAGCCTTTTCTATATATTGGATTTGTTTTCCTAAGTTAGAAATATACATGAGCCGACTCATGATTTACCTCCGCGATACGCGCAAAATACGATCTGCCGAAATAGTATCCATAGCATAATAACTGCCATTCATCAATTTACATAATTCTTTAGCCAGGCCTAGTTTGATAAAACCCGTTTCCGTGTCGATAACAATACAATCTACAGGCAAAGTACCAAGGATACGAGCCCATTGCTTGGACTCCGCTACAGGGTCCTCAGAATAACCCGACGTAGCTCGACCATCGGTGATACATATAATCTGAATTCGTTCCGCCCGATGGGCACGCAACAATCTATCGCACATGGTGTAGGCCATTCGTAAAGCGTGAGCTAATGGCGTTTTACCGCCTGTAGGCATAGAGGCTAACAGTCGCTCTGCTCGCTCCACGCTGCGCGTGAACGGCAATAATACCTCTGCCGACTCCTTGCGGAACGCAATAAGCCCTACCGAATCACGGTGGATATAAGAATCTCGCAAGAGACTGAGAATAGCTGCTTTAGTGGCCTCCATGCGATGACGCGCCGCCATAGAACCGCTCGCATCCACCACGAATAGTTGATACGCGCCAACGCGCTTTTCCCGAGCCTTGCGGCGATAATCTTGAGGCTTTATCACTATAGATAATCCCTTGCTGCTTTGATGCTCTAATTGCTGGGACTGAGTAGATAGCTTTTCTTGTTCCATTTTAGTAGCAGCCCGCAATCGTTGATACGGCGCTGCCGCTCGCAACGTGTCTACTAGCGCCAAGTCCTCTAGGGCCTTTTCATCCTGATAAGCTCGAATCATGCGCCCTCTCGTATCTTTTGTCTTAGTCATGAGGCGACGACCTGAGCCCTTGCGATACTGACGGTCTACTGTTTTAGAAGATTCTAGTTTCCATTGGAATAATTGGTTAGCTATACGGGCAACAGTATCTGGTAAACATAAAGAAGATAGCTGGTCACATATATCGCCCATATCATTAGTAGCATTATCTCTTAGTTGGTCTTTAGACTCTGAGGAATTGCTACTGCCATTAGCTTCACTTGAATCAGCATCATCATCTTCAGCAGAATCTATATTAGTATCATCTGCATCATTAGCATTTGATTCGTTAGGATTTGATTCATTAGGATATAGCTCATCCCTATTACTATCATCCTGTTCACAGTCATTTGATACATCGGAATCCATTGAATCAGAGGTATCATTACTTTGAGTGCAATCTTGCTCACTGGTGCTACTGGAATTTTCACCTGGTGATGGCTGTGATTCTGGTATTTCAGCCTTTTTCATACGATGTGGCAGTACATATAGCGCCGCTAATTCTGCATGACGAGGCTTACAATAGGAACAGCCTTCTAGAAGAGCTAAGGACTTCATAACTTGTAACAACACATATTCTGCGCCATGACCTACGGTATGCGCTTTAAGTGCATAGGATACGGCAAGAGACATCATTGCATCAGGTGTAGCAATCGCTGAAATCCGCTTATTGTCGATTAAGCTAACTAGAACGTCAGATGCATCCGCTTCGGTTAAAGGTAACACAGTCTCTACGCAAGAAATTTCATCTCGAATTTGTTGTAACACCGCTACCCTTGATTCCAAGGATGCTCGTTCCATAGCTACATGCACATCGACGAGTTCCCATTCCGCGTCAGTTAAAGTTCTATCCTCATGGTTTATCGTCATGATCAGCAAGATATGACGTTGTTTTGCCTCCACTAATAAGGCGTGGCGCACTTCTGGGGATAGAACGTGACCATCATCTAGGAGCCAACATCGCGTGTGCGGATCATCTAATAAACCTGCGTTCATCACCATCTGACCTTGTTGCAGAGACGCTTCAAAGTCGATAGTCTCTTGTAGTTGCGAGTTATCTATATACACAGGAATAAGCCGATACGGAATATGCCATTTCTCGAGGCACTGACGAACTAAAAAGCTTTTACCAACACCAGTACCACCAGAAATAACAACACTATGAATCTGGTCATTTACGAGGCCTATTTTAAGAGCCTCTTGTACAGATGTATCCATAGCTATCCCTCAAGTACCGCAGATACCACTGTATCGATGCGGTCTACATCGTGACCTTGCTCCTCAAAAGGTAATCTTCGCATACGATGTTTTAACGTCAATCTTGCAGCCACCTTAATATCGTCATCTATGATGTGTGAGCGACCATGAAAGGCAGCGTGAGCGCGAGCCGTATGCATCATCGTAATATCTGGACGATGTCCATCGACGCCAACGCCGATACTGATACTAGCGATTTTGAGGAGAATATCATCAGAGGGGATAATAGTTGGTAATAGCTTACGAGACTCTAACAAGCGCTCATGCAAAGCTCGTTCCGATTCCTTATAGGTATCCACGAATTCTGCGGGATTGTCCCCAAAGGTTAGACGTCGCTTGATAACATCCATACGCTGTGCTGGATCTTGCTCACCACAAACCATAACAGATAAACCAAAACGGTCTAATAGCTGTGGTCTAAGGTCCCCCTCTTCAGGGTTCATGGTTCCTACGAGAATGAATCGAGATGGATGAGAATGGCTTACCCCTTCCCGTTCCACCGTATTCACGCCCATTGCCGCTACATCTAGTAAGATATCTACAATATGGTCATCCAAGAGATTAACCTCATCTACATAGAGAATATTTTGATGTGCTGCTTGTAAAATACCTGGTTCAAAGGCTTTTACCCCTTCTTGTAAGGCCTTCTCTAAGTTAATAGACCCCACAACACGATCCTCTGTAGCATTAATAGGCAACTCCACAACGGTCATGGCCGAAGCACTTTCTTCCATAGGAGGTAAAAGGCTCGCCAGTGCACGTACAGCTGTGGACTTTGCTGTGCCCTTTTCACCTTCGATTAAGACACCACCAATGGATGGATTGATAGCATTCAGTAAAAGGGCCAATTTCATTTCTTCTTGACCAACAATAGCAGTAAATGGATATAACATAAGCCTGACCTCATTCGGAATAGCAATATATAGAGATAAACAGGAAATGTGCGGACCTATCCATAGGCAGCCCTATATCTATTTCAGGTGTGGATCGATAGACATTGTGCCGCTAGCATTTGTCTGTTTATATTCCTCAATATCCGTAGTTCCCTTAGGGAATACAAAGATACGTTGTTGTTTAAAGTACGGATCGTCATAGACTGCAGCTGATAGATGGAATGCGGCTCGTAAGTTATCCGCAGTCAATACTTCTCTTGGCGTACCTACATCGATGATATGACCATCGCTAACTAGGACGAGCTTAGTACAGTATTTAGCAGCTAGTTCTAAATCATGAACTACGATTAAAATCGTTTTTCCTTCATCGCATAATCGACGACCTTCATGGAAAATATCATCGGCGTACACTAAATCGAGGGCCGCCGTCGGCTCATCAAGCAATAGCACCTCTGTTTGTTGTGCCAAAGCCTTAGCCAAGAATACCCGTTGTCGTTCACCACCACTCAAAGATTGTACAGAACGATTCCGCAGATGATAAACGCCTACCTCTTTCATAGCCTGTTCAACGATAACCTTATCTTCAGGGCCTTCTTGTTCCCACCATTTCAAATAAGGATAACGAGCGGTCATCACAATATCGATAGCTTCATAATCGAAGGAAACATTTACAGACTGTTGCATATACGCCACATGATGAGCGATTTCCTTGTCGCTCAAAGAAGAGATGCTTTTACCATCCCACAAAACATCTCCACCAGATGTAGGATAAAGGCCACGCAATGCTTTTAACAACGTTGTTTTACCAGAGCCATTAGGTCCGATAATACCAACGAACTCACCACTATCAATAGAGAAGGATGCATCCTTTAGAATAGTGTTTTCCCCTAACGTAACGGATAGAGATTGAACATCTAGTTTCATTAGGCCCCTCCTTTACTACGCAAGCGATGAAGTAAATATAAGAAATACGGTGCCCCTAAGATCGCTGTCATAATACCTACGCGAATCTCAACTGGCTGAGCAATAACGCGACCTAAGGTATCACAGAACACGAGGAAAAGCGCCCCACCCACAGCTGCCATAGGCAATAATAGGCGATGGTCAGGTCCCACCAAAAGACGCACAATATGCGGTACTACAAGGCCAACAAAGCCAATGGAACCACTGACGCACACCGCAGTAGCAGTAACGACAGATGCCAAAAACAGGAATAGCATGCGATACACCATAACAGGCAAACCCAAGGCACGCGCCTCTGTATCGCCGAGAACGAGTACATTCAGATGACGACCGAGCATCATTAATATAACGCTGCCCGTCATGATAGGCCCCACCGCTAGTAGAACGTGGTCCCAGCGACGAAAATCAAGTCCACCCACCATCCAAAATAGGAATTCACGCAAGCGGTATTCATTAATCATAGTCAAAATGCCCGATGTGAAAGCACCGAGCAGCATACTAACAGCTACACCAGCAAGCAACAAGGTGGTCGTATCGAGCTTGTTATTACGCCATGTTAACAATATAGTAATCCCAACAGATACAAAGGCTCCTACGAAGGCAAAGGCAGGCATGTAAAACATGCCAAGAGATGTTACACCAAGGGCGATGGCGATAACTGCACCGAGAGATGCCCCTGCGGAAACGCCCATAATACCTGGGTCCGCCAGTGGATTGGAGAAAACACCTTGCATAACGGCGCCAGCTAGCGCCAATGCACCGCCTACGAGTAGGCCTATAATGAGGCGCGGCATGCGGATAAACCATAATACGGCCTCTTGTTCAGCTGTAATAGGCTCCGTAAAATTCACAGGTAAGCCCATACCATTTAAAATACTTTGTACACCGCCACCGATAGGAATCATGATAGTTCCTACGTGGAGTGCCAATAGACTCACAATACATAGCAATACCCCAATCAGAATAATTGCCATGATTCGTTGCTTCTCTTTAGTCATGAGAATTCCTTTCTAACTGAGGATATACAGTATGCATGATGGCGAGCATCGCTTCGCCAATATGCTGATTCATAGTATATAAATAAGCTGCCGGTAATGGCTTAACACGGTTCTCACGTATAGCCGGCAAATTTTGAAAGGCTGGATTTAGTAAATATCGATCCGCCAAATTCTTGTCCATTCCCTTATAGGAAGGAATAAAAATATAGTCTGGATTCATGGCTAGCACCCGTTCCTCCCCAAAGGGTATTCGTGGTGGTAAGCCAATCCTATCAGGTGCATTATAGATACTCATATAGTGACACATATCATCAAAAAGGCTTCCTGTTCCCGTATATCCGTCCATAGATGATACAAAGAGAACCGTCTTGCGCTGCTCAATTGGAATAGATTCTGCTAGGTGCTTTATTTCATCTATTTCACGGTGAATCTTCCGATTGTAAAAGCTACCCTTTTCATCTTCCCCGATAATATGAGCAATCTCCATCACATTCTGAATCACTCCGTCCACCGTAGAAGGGGTAGGTACCACAACAGTGGCTATACCCATGTGCCGTAAGCCATAGATAACATCAGCTGATATATAATCTGGCGCTATAACGAGATCCGGTTTCAAGGCTATGATTTTCTCCAAAGGATACGAACTCAACACTGGTTTTACCAGCTTTGCGCGCTTTGCCTCTAGCGAATATTCCTCATAGGTAGACAATTTATTAATGCCTACTAAACGTTCTGGTTCTATAAGTCCTAGTAAAATTGTGTCGAACGCAGAAGACAGTGATAAAATCCGTTTTGGATGCTCTGGAACAGCAACTTGAACGCCATCATGACTGTCAACATAGCGAATATATGGTGTTACACCATCCTCAGATTGAGGTCCACAACCTGTTAAACATACACAAAGGAGTATCATCAAACATATGAAAAATCCAATTTTCTTGTTCATGATGATACTCCTTGTATAGTTCTAATTAGTGATTACATAAAGACTAGAATTTTTGAGTATAGCTGAGTTGGTAATTAAATGGTTCATCCCAGTATTCCCAGTCGCCGTTTGAAATAACATTATGACGGTTTAACAAGTTACGTGCATCTAGCCGCAAGGATGAGTTTTCATTGAACTGATAGCCTACGTATGCATTCCAAGCTATAAGATTTGGGTTTGTACCGCCATCGCGGTTCTTCATCCGTTTTGTAACAAAGTTGATGCTAGTACCTGCAGTCCAGGTTGAGCTATTGTAATGGATACCCCCTGTAAATTGCAATTTAGGGTTAGCTTGTTTCCAATAGGTCTTATCGATCTCTCGTTGTTTTGGATTAGAATACGATGCACCCACAGTCATTTTTAAGTGATCTGTTAATTTACGACCATATTGGGCTTCGATACCGACATTTCTATAGCGACCACCGTTTACGCGAATCGTGTTTTTACCATTGCTATCTGGCTTCCAAGAGAAGAAGTTTTTAAAGTCCATATAGAAGAGCGCTACTTTCCAGCTATCTTTGTTAGTAATGTGTTTATAGCCTAATTCGTAATTCCAACCTTCTTCAGGTTTCAAATTACGTCCACTAACAGAGGCATAGCCTTTATTAATTTTCTTGAAAGTATCGCTTAAGTTCGGCATTCTAAAGGCTTTACCAGCATTTATGTACATGGATGATTCCTTGTTAATACGATGTTCTAATTGGAACTGAGGAATCAATACGCGTTGATTTTTCACAGGGTCTTTAATATCCGAATAACGCAAGCCTAAAATACTAGTCCATTTAGGATTGATTTGATAGGAGTATGTACCATAAATGGCATAACTATTGCGATGTGGATTTCCATAGTATGGACCAGATGTAGTGCGATATGTTTCGCGTTTACCAAGTACACCTGCAATGAAATAGTCCTTGCCACCGCGGAAGTCCCATTCATGTTGCACATCGAAACCATATTGTCGAGCAATATAGTTGTTATCACTCAACGTATATGTCTTTTTGCTATGTATGCGACTTTTACCATACAAATCTCTATCATTGTAGAAGATTGTACCTGTAGTATTGCCATCTTTATAAACTAAAGACGCATTATTTTTAGTATCTTTATAAGCATATGTTGTAGAGTGAAGCTTTTGCTTAATAGGATTCGTTTCTGTACTCAACTGTCCAAAAGAAGAATTACCTTCAAAACGGCTAAAGTTCAAAGTCAACTTATCATTTAATTTACCGCTCATAAATACACCTAAGGAATTCCCTTTGTTACGAGCTGTATAATATTCATAGCCCCTAGCATAAGCACCGATATCGGAGCGAATAGGGGTTTCTGGATCTTGAGCACCAAAGAAGTTACGTTCCACACCAATTAAGAAGCGAGGCGTGCCATAGTTAATTTTATAAGTTTGGCGCCCCATATTACCAAAACCTACCGTAGCAGAGCCCCCTTCTTTACTTGGAGTCTTAGTAATTACATTGATAACACCACTCATAGCATCAGCGCCATATAAAGCAGACGCTGCACCTTTTAATACTTCAATGCGTTCAATAGAGCTAGTCGGAATAGAACTAAGGCCGCCCTTGCCATTGAGGTTCATCGGTACCCCATTCATGAGAATCAAAGAGCCCCGTTCAAGGCCCCGGATATTCACACGGCTATCCATAGCCCCATATTCAAGACCGGATGCACCATAGGAGAAAGATGTAATACCAGGCACCATGTTCACCGCATCAAAGGCATTTTTAGCACCGCTATTCATGATATCTTTGTCCGTAATAACATCCATCGCTGCCGGCGTATCTAAATCTAAAAGAGCCATGCGATTTGCTGTTACATTAATGACATGACTTTCAGATGCGCCATTTGCTTCAGTAGATGCTACCGTAGTAGGAGTATCTGTGGTAGCCGTTACATCCACTGCATATGCATGCACAGATAATCCCATCAAAGCCAATCCTATAAGTACAGAAGTCCGTCGTTTCTTAAGACTGTTCATAACAAATCCCTCGTAATACACACTAATTATTCATAAAAACTACATAATTGTATTATTACACACTTAAAAGGACTACACAAAACCCATACCCCCTATTAGTACGGGATTTTATATAAGTCTCTATAAATAAATATTAGAATTTTTGTGTATAACTCAATTCATATGTGAATGGGTCACCCCAGTATTCATAATCCCCATTAGTGATAACGTTATGACGGTCTAACAAATTGCGTGCATCTAGACGAAGTGTTGCATCCTTGTTGAAATGATAGCCCACATAAGCGTTCCAAAGGGCAATATTAGGGTTTAAGCCACCATCTCGATTGCGCAACCGTTTTGTAACAAAGCTAAAGGATGTGCCTGCTTCCCAGGTTGGGCTTTCATAACGAATGCCGGTTGTAAACTGTAATTTAGGAGCCGCTTGTTTCCAATAAGTTTCATTTATTTCCTTTTGTCGTGGATTAGAATAGGAACCACTCACGTTCCATTTGAGGCGGTCGGATAAACGTCTACCATATTCGGCTTCGATGCCCACATTGCGGAATTTCCCGCCATTTACGCGCACCAAAGGTCGACCATTTGCATCCGGTTGCCATTGGAAGAAGTTTTTGAAATCCATATAGAACACATCAACCTTCCAATCATCCTTTTTGTTAATCCGCTTGTACCCAATTTCATAGTTCCAACCTTCTTCTGGTTTGAGATTTTTGCTGCTTACCGCTGTATACCGACGGCTAACGCTACGGAATGTATCGCTCAAACTAGGCATTGTAAAAGCTTTCCCTATGTTCACATACATGGAGGATTGTTTATTAATAGAGTGCAACAATTGGAATTGAGGGGTCAACACATGTTGATCCTTGATTGGGTCATCGATTACGGTGTAACGCAAGCCCAAAATGGATGTCCATTTAGGGTTAATTTCATAAGAATAACTACCATACACAGCATAACTATTGCGTTTAGGATGAATGTACACAGGAACAGCCGTTGCATGATAGGTTTCTTGTTTACCTGTAACACCTGCGATTAAATAGTCCTTACCATCTCTAAAATCCCATTCATGCTGTACATCAAATCCATATTGACGTGCGCGATAGCTTGTTTCAGTCGCCTTAGCTTGGGACGTATTGTGCACCCGGCTCGTACCACGCATCGTACGGTCATTATAGAACAAGGTTCCTGTAGTACCCTTGTCCTTATAAATTAAGGAAGCATTATTGCGATCATCCTTATAATGATACGTCGTAGAATGTCTTGCTTGATTAACCGGATTTGTTTCCGTACTGATTAGACCAAATGACGATTTACTTTCAGCACGATTAAAATTCAATGTTACCTTATCTGAAAGCTTACCACTCATAAAGAGCCCCAACGAATTGCCCTTGTTGCGAGTACTATAGTAATCGTAATGTTTAGTACCTGCATAGTCGTAGCGAATCGGTGTGGATGGATCCTGTGTACCCCAATATTTTCTATCAATACCAATGATAAACTTTTCTGTACCGTATGACACATCAAAACGTTTAGACCCACGATTACCTACGGCAACCGTAGCAGAGCCACCCTCTGTAGATGGAGTCTTAGTAATAACATTAATAACGCCACCTAATGCCTCTGCACCATACAATGTAGAAGCAGCTCCTTTCACTACTTCGATACGTTTTATGGCACTCGTAGGAATAGAACCGAGTCCACCTTTGCCATTGAGGTTCATAGGCACGCCATTTACAAGAACAAGGGCACCACGGTCAAGGCCTCGAATATTCGTACGGCTATCCATGCCACCAAAATCGGCACCGCCAGCACCATAAGAATTTATTGTTACCCCTGGTACGGTCGCCACCGCATCAAACGCAGTGGTAGCACCAGTATTTTTTAAATCCTCAGGTGTAATTACATTCATCGCTACAGGTGTGTCCAAATCTAGGAGGGCTGTGCGATTAGCGGTAACATTGATTACATTGGACGACTCTTGATTCTGATTAGTTGTCATATCTACCGCATAACCATTTACACTCATACTAAGTAACGCCATCATTGTGGCCACATATACACGTTTATTCATTTCATTCATCATCCTCTATGTTTTATTAAAACTATGTTAATTCTGTTAATTTGTAGCCTCTGAACTACAGTGGGAATTTGGTTGTAGGGGATATGAACACTCTCATCCCTACTACATAAGTTGTAATTCATTTAATTCACTTCAGACACATTCCAACTATATACATCTCTATTCAAGTTCGTATCTTATATAAAAAATGTCTGATTTAGGTTCTCCGGTCGTATTTGTAGCCCCGCCGGCCCTAGCCGCCAGTGCCAATGCATCATTATCAAGAAGGCTAGAGCCGCTACTCCCCTCAATTTCAGCCCTTACATAATTACCTTCGCCATCAAAATAAACCCTAATGGTAACTGTCCCTGTAATACCTCTTCGTACAGCTTGTGCTGGCATGACTTTATTAGCATTTAAACTAGCACGATAACCGGAAACATCAAAGTATCCCGAACCTTCCGTATCACTAGTCCCAGGATTGCCGCTCTGTGTACCAGGGCTGTCATCTGCTTTACCACCATTGCCAACGGGGCCACCACCCGGACCTGTTGTATCACCATCACCTGGAATACCCACTGGATTATCTGTATTCCCATGTAGATTTACACTAGCCGTTTCATTGCCACCTAGATAAGGGTTAAGATTTTGCAAGCCCGGTGTCGGTTTCCCCGATAAATCCGGTAATACACTACCCGACTTACCGCCCGCAGCATTTTCTTTATCATCAGCGACAATTTTCTCTTGCTGTTTCTTCTCCTGCTCAGGAGGTTCCGGTTGCGCCATGTCAAGATTGATGACCAAATCTTTCTTTGGCGTTTCTGGTGGTTTTATATGACCAAACCAATCGCCTACAACACCCCAGTATGCTAAGTTGACCACCAATGCAGCGATAAAAGGAATGCCATATCGTTTACTCACCATATGATCACTTCCGTTCTGTCGCTACGCTGACAAATCGAGCACCACTCATCTTAAGATTATCCAAAATGCTAATAACATCCTTATACGCAATATCTTCAGATGCACGGACGATAAAAGCTTGTTGTGGTTCCTTCGCAACAATAGCTTGAATTTCATTACCCAAATCATCAGGTCTAATTTCACGTTCGTTCAAATACATCTTATGAGTAGCTGTGAGTGAAATCGTAATCGGCTCAATCGTTTTTGCCGTTGATGCAGAGGCCTTTGGCAAATTGAGCGGAATTTGTTCCTCTGTATTCATATATAACGTACTCATCATGAAAAATACGAGCAAGAAAAATACAATATCAATCATAGGTATAATCATGATGGTAGGTTCTTTTTGTATCCCTACTGAACTACGTTTCATCGTTGACTCCTAATATATAAATCCATAATAGAACCTAATTTTTGTTCTAACTTTGCGATATCTGAATTTACTTTATCTGTGCACCAACTATGGATGGCTAATGCTACGATGGCTACTGAAAGCCCAGTTGCCGTTGCAATCAACGCTTCGGATACACCACCAGTAATAACGGTAGGGGCACCGATATCGCCACCAACAGCCGCAAAGGAGCGAATCATACCAACTACAGTTCCCAATAAACCAAGCAATGGAGCCATAGTAACCATCATGCTGATCCAGTTAAGGCCGCGTTTTAAACGTTCATCCATGTAACCTACTACATCGTGAAGGCGATTTTCCAAGCCTTCAAAGTTATATACGGAATCTACAATCGGTGTTACAAATTGACTAAGTGCATCATCATTATTCTTAATCGCTTGTTCTAATGCAATCCAATCATTCGCATTACGACCGGCTTCAATGCTAGACGACAATTGTTGAATTTCACTGTCAATGCGACGATACATACGAATTCGCTCAAATAAAATCGTACATGCTGCCAACATAAATAAAACTAGCGGATACATGACTACGCCACCCGCATTAAAAAGATGAATTGCATACTCCATAATAACCTCCTCAAACTTATAATTATAAATTTGTACTCTACTGCGTATAAAACACAAATGCAATCTGTATTAATCGTTATATTACGATTAACACTAAGTTATTTTATTATTTCATAAACAAATACGTAGCACAATAAACCTATACCCTGTACAGGTATGCTATTTTACGGTATGTATTCTTATAATTACTAATTCCTCTATTGAATACATACATTTGTCTATTATATAAAAACACTAATAATTCTCATGCTAAAAATTATTTATCTGCTCTCAATACATATAAAAAAAGCAGTCTATAGAAATGTTTTCTATAGACTGCCTATACAGATATTATCTAACTTCTTAGCATACTAAGAGGGTTAACATAACACCTCTATCAAG
>OGOW01003057.1_pt1 | contig 12433 bp, 10 predicted proteins | sample 1552781 | NCBI WGS metagenome assembly OGOW01 (sample SAMEA2580145, study PRJEB22360) | human gut metagenome | biome: human gut; feature: human-associated habitat; material: faeces | place: Denmark | collected 2008/2010
TTTGTTCGCAGCGAAGATAGAGATTTCAATTATGAGCCAATTTTTGACTGCTTACGTCAGTAGTGAATATAGAAAAAGACTTGTAATATTTATCTTTTTTATTTATTTCATTTTTTTGAGAAAGAAAGGTAATAATATTGGCTCCATCAGGTGCTTTAATTTTCTTTCGAATATTGGTCTTGTATCTATGAAAATATGCTTTGCATCCAAATAGCAGCTATTTCTTCTGTTTTAAAACCTGCAATCATCATACAACATAGCTGCATTTCTTTTTCATTTAAGCATGAATAGTTTTCCTTTAACATGGAGTAAAAATTGTCAAAAGATAAATCTATATGTTTACAAAAACTGTTTCATTGTATTGTTAATAGGTCATTATATTTTATGAAGTTAAATTTTTCTATTTCCTTTAAAAGTTTGGCACTTTGTTCTTTTTTCATATATGTGTAATTTATTAAAATGAATATCCAAAACTAATATAAGGGTAAATAAATGGTTCTTTTGTTACACCGTGTTTATCATTAAAACTAAAAGAAGGGCTTAATCCTATTCTAAATAGAAAACCTTTAGTTGATATGTAACGGTAACCTATATTAGAAAAGAAATAATATCCAAATGTTGTATTGGAAGTTAAATTTATTGTTTCATATTGATCCTTTGATTTTTCCATAAAATACAGCTATAAGATAGGAATAATTTAGGAATAAGCAACTTGCGCACTTTTTGCCACAAGTGAGGTAATGACTTGGCAACGGTCATAAATTCTGCGATGTGCAGTACATTGCTGTCAAACAACTCTATGCAAAGGTAACATATATTTTCGACAAACGAAATGCAATCAGTATTTTATTGCCGTTTCCCTTCCAATTTTCCTAATCGCATTACTATCGAGGTTTGACTTCTGCCCATTTTCTCGGCTATGTATTTTATACTTTTCCCTTCATGATAAAGGGTAAGCAGAAAATTATCCGCACTGCGTGTCCACTTTTTGTTGGCGTTTGGATGCTTGGCATAACTTTCTTCCGTGACTTTTTCCGGATGCAAGAATTCGTCCACGAAAACGGAAGGAAAGCGTCTGTCATACAGTATATAGGTCTTTACTTTAGCTCTGGTAATGGCTACATAAAACAGCCTGCGTTCTTCTCCGTATGGATATTGGTCGCTTTTTGTCAAGACATAATTAAGCACAGGGTCATCGCTTACAAGTGAGGGAAACCCGTATGTGTCCTTGTTGCATTGAAGAATTATCACATAGTCTGCTTCAAGTCCTTTGGATTTATGAACGGTCAGAAACTCTATTTTCCTGTCTCCGATGATATAGAAAAAGCGATTACCCTCTTTCACGAATTTATACATGAACGACAGGTAATAATCGTCAAAGGAATATCTCCCTAACAAAAAGACTGATTTGTCTAATGGAATTGACGCGACCAATTGTCCGATAACATTGCAATAATCTCGTCTTTCATAATCGCAAAACTGTAATTCTGTTTTAACTTGTGGGTTAAAAGGATGGATGTTCTTTTTAATTTGGGCTTCGTTGCGTTGGATAAATTGCGAGGACAGGCTGACTAAAGGCTCTCCAAACCGATATGTTGTTTCAATCTTATTGATTTCTGTCTGGCCGAAGTAATCTGAAAACTGATTGAAAAGTGCCATGTCGCTCCCCGAAAAACGATAGATGGACTGCCAGTCATCGCCCACACAATACAACTTGGCGGGTGGATTTCCCTCTCGCAATACTTTTAAGAAGTTGTAACGGTCAACTGATATGTCTTGAAACTCATCCACAATGATATAATCATACTTCACAGGATGGGAGGAACGACAAATGTCGGTAGCTTGCAGAATTGCATCCGTAAAATCTATTTGGTTGATGTTCGCCAATTCTTCAATATACCGTTTATAAACGGGCTGAAAGATGTTTTTGATAATGAACGTACTGCGTTCGTCCCCTGCGTTTTTAGTTTGCCTTAATACTTCATCTACAGATTTGCAACTTGACTTTATCAATGTCACGAAAGTCACGACAAGGCGGATAAAAGCCTTCTCATGCTTGCTGTTCGGGGGAAGAACCATATCGTATAATTCTGCATCTGTTTTCTCTTGGATGGAAACATCAGCCTTTTCCAATAAGGTTTTCAACTTCTCCCGAATATCGGAATAATGAAAGTCTGCACTTGAAGTTGTCAACAGCTTAGTGCCGAATTTCTCATGTGCCGCTTTTTTCCATGTTATGCCATCGTTGTACTTTTGGTTTGCTTCTTCATAGGTAATGCCTCTGTCTTTGGCAAACCATATAGGAACAAGCCCATGCTCGTCCACTCCAAAATGCTCTAAATATATTCGCTTTGTTTCTCCACCTTGTTCAAAATAAATGGAAAAATCCGGTTTGTATTGAGAGTGCATCTCGTCTACCAATGGATGCTCGTATGGCTCTTCATATCTGAATTTTACGCTAAGGGAAGATAGCGCAAAGCATATTTTCTGCTCTTGTTCACTCCGTACATAAACAGTTTTTCCGTCCATATCGGGAAACGTTGCTTTCAAACGCACCTCTTTTTGCTCTGAAAGTTGTTGCCTACGCTCATTCTTCCGCTTTTCCCACTCCTTTTCGGGCGTTTGATAATCAATGAAGTATTCTATTACGCTTTTCTTGAATTTCTTGTCGTTCAATAATTCATGGTAGATTTTCACGAAGAGCGCGTCCGTATTTTCATATATTGATGGCTTTTGTCCTGTTGTCTGTCCGATAATGTCAAGGGCAAGTTTGTGAAAAGTGTACCCTCGCAAACCAGCAATACCCATTCTTTCTGTTAATTCAGCGGCAGCCTTGTTTGTGTAGCTGATAAGGAGAATATTTTGAGGGTTGATTTTCTTTATTTCAGTCAAATACTTTACTTTCCCTACGATGGATGAAGTCTTTCCACTCCCTGCACTACTGACTACTAAACAATTTTCTTCTTCTGAAACGATTGAGCGTCTTTGTTGCTTGTCTAACGGATATTTTAGGCAATGGTCGAAAAACTCTTTATGCGTGTCAAGTAGAAATGTAATGATTCCCTCATTATGTTGTTTTACAAGTCTATTGATAGCCCCAAAGTCACTGATAAATTTGGATATGGTTTCAGATGGAGTGATATTAAAGGCTTCAAGTTTCTTAACAAGTGAATATGCTTCTTGAAAATGCGGCTTATAATGATTGACAAAATCTTTTTCTTGCGTTGCAGATATTATCTTCCCTGAAAAAGTGCTATTAAGGTCGGACGGAATATCAATAAATGCTCCGTTGTTTAATGCCGACAATCTTTCTCTTGCTTGCTCATAATTGGATTTATTGCTATAAGAAGATATGTGGTTTAACTTTTCAGAAAGTTCCTTGGACTTATTTTTTAGGCGTGTTCTTGTTATAGCTATATAACAAATTGAAATAGTTATAATACAAATTACCCCAATAAACAATGCCTGCATACTAAAAGAAAGATTTGCCGTTGATAAAGTTTACATTGTATAAAAGGTTAACGTGCCATGAAGGCACGCTAACTTTCTATTCTATTAAAAGACGGGAGTTACAGTAAAAAGCTATCCTCCCTAAAATAATCTATTATATCTTCATCAGAAGTTGCTTCATCTACAGCTTTCAAGATTTTTGCAAAGTTCTCAAACTTATCAACTTCATAACCGCCACAAGTTGTAAACTCTTTATCGCAAAAGAAAATCATTTCTCCCGGAATGGTCATTGAGCCTGCGCCATTAAGACTCCTAAATCTATGACTTACCGCCCAACCTGTAAATTCACCTTTGTGATATTTTGCAACATTTTCTTTTAGAGAAACAAGTTGTTCTGAAAGTTTCTTGGTATATTTATCCAAATCAGATTTGGCTTCTTCTTTCTCTTTTTTTGCCCGCGCATATTCTCCACGAGAGTATTGAGAAGAATATCCATTAGGAGCAAAAATATCCATAGAAGATTCTGCGGATTCGACTTTCATTTTACATCTGTTTATTTTAGACATCAAATCTTTGATGTCCTCACTAATTTTCATAATAGGTTCAATAGTAGTTACATCAATGAACATACTATCAACTTTTGTTGATATTGGTTCATAAGAATCTGGGTGATAGAGATAGTCTTTAAGCGTCTCTTTAACCAACTTCTCAGCTTTTTCCTCGTTAGAGAGTGTGCAAGAAGTCATAACTAATGCAACTGCACAGGATAGTAAGGTAATAACATTCTTCATAATGTTCACTATTTTAATGATAATTATTGACACTTATCCAAAACACGAAGCGTGGCACTGCGATGCTACGTCTTAGTTCGGAGGTCCTGAGAAAACCCTGTGTACAGATGTAGTAATAGCAGCCCACGCTATAGCGTGAGAACCACTATGCTACCCTTGTACACAATTCAGAAATTTCTCAGGTTTCCGTTCTACAAGATAAGCATAACGCTTCTTCTTTTTCTATGTCTCGGAAAGGGCTTCCCCAATCCAATTGCAAAAGTAGCTAAAATCCTTGATAAATTCCTTTCATTGAATGATTTTCTTTACTTTTTGAGACTGTTTGAACGGGATTTATGCGCGTGCATTAAATTTTCATCCCATTACTTTGCTTTTGGGTAGTAATCCCCAAACCGTTTCTCCATTCATGCGCCTTCTGCCGGAACCATTGCACAAGCGGAATATCATTCACGCATATTCGGAAATGTCCAGTTCTGCTTTTATCTTCTTCAAACGAGAAAGCCGCACCTTCTGCATGGAATTTACGGTTAAATTCGGGTGAATAAAAATCACCCTTTAACTTCACCTTCTTCAACTTGCACAATTCTTGGATTATCTGTTCGGAGAAGTGCAACGTATTACGACAGAAGTCTATCAGGGGCAACAATTTATCCACATGAGGAAAGTATCGTTTTACCTTGTCTATATACTCACCGAACTTGCTGCATTGGGTTTGGTGTTCACATTCCATCTGCTTGATATATTGCTCTAATCTTGCATTTTGATTTTCAAGTTCTGCTATGCGCTGCTGAAACCCTTCCCTTTCCGCTTTCAACTTTCCACCACCCAAAAGAGAACCGACCTTTGCCACGAGTGCGGCTTTCGCCTCGGTCTTAGCGGCTTCCAGTTTTTCCGACTTGATTCCTTGCTTCACCTCGTCAAGTTTCTGTTCCGCCTGTTGTCTTTCCGTTTGCAACTGCTGCACATTGGCTTCAAGTTCTCCCGTCTGCCGCTTCAAATCACGGTAGTATTGGGCGGTGGTGGTATGCCGTGCCTCCGAGCCACGGATACCACGCTGCAAGCCGTATTTCGCCATTGCTTCGGCGTAGTTGTCGTGATAGGCTGACAGCTTTTCACGTGTCAGCACGTCATCGGCGCACAGGCGAATGGCATCCGTTTTCTTGCGGTAGGTGCGCTTGCCCTCTGCCTGTTGCTTCTTTTTCGCTTTCCTGCGCTCGCCCGTTACAATCGGTACAACCGTTGCGTGGATGTGCGGCGTATGCTCGTCCATGTGCAGGACTGCCGAAACGGTGTTCTCCCGTCCGAAAGTGCGGTGCAGCCATTGCAGGTTGTCGGCACACCATTCGTTCAGTCTGCCCTCGTCCTGCACTTTCATCATGTCCTCATGCGTGCCTGAAAGCACGATGCGGATTGCCCTCACTTGGTCGGGCGTTATCTTCCTCTTGATGCCTGCCGTGCGGATGCGGTGATTGATTGCTCCGGTGCGGTCTGTCACGCCATCGGGGAAGTCCACCAGCTCACGGTTGAGGCAGGTGCGTGTAGAGTCGGCGTTCTTGGGGACGGTCTTGCGTTCGATGTGGTCGGACGCGCCCGTGTCCGCCGAGCCTTTCGCCTTGTTGAATTGGATGCTTATGTATCCCATTTTTGTCTTTTGTTTTTATAGGTTCTACAAACTTGTTTGTTCATGCCCGTCCGTTGCGGTCGTGCCGCATGAAAACGGGGGTGTCCAGAGGGGGTAACCCCGTTGGCTCATTGGGGCGTTTTTAGCATTAGCGCAGCGGTGCGTGAAGAAAACGCCCTAATGAGCTATGGCTTTTCCGTTCTTAAAATCCGCTGCGCAATCAGTGGTCGCCGGATGCTTTTTCTTCTTTCGCCAGCTTGGGTGGTACGTCATGCCGCCCTGTCGGTTTGTCGTCATGGTTTCGTGCCGTCACGTTGACATGCCTGCTTGTTGACATGATGGCATATCGGTATACGTAATACCCACTTGGAATGCCCTGCCGTTTCCCCACAGACTTGTTGACGGGTGTAAAAGCGTTGAAGTGTTGAATATGGCACATAACATATTGATATATTGTTTTATATGCACTCAACTTAGTTTCAACAAACGCATAATGCCCAACAAACGGCAACGAAAAGAAGGAGTGAGGACAGAATTGGATGCTGCCGCGCTCCCTCTTCATCGTCCGTTGGGCGTTGTTGGTATTCTGTTGAGTCTGTATATTACTATATATCAACATTCTATTATATCTATTCAACAATTCAACAGAATATCACAGGCTTTCCAGCAGTTCCTTGGTCACGGTGTAATATCTGCCCACTCCCTTGCGTGGTTGGTAGCGTCCCTCGCCGCCATACATGTAGGTGGTATAGGTAAGCCCGTTGGGTGCAGGGGACAGTTTCCAGCACTCCTGCACCACTTTACGCACCTGCGGCTTCTCTGCCTTGACCTGCGAACACAGCAGCAGGGGGATAATGTCATGCAGGCAGAATGACACCGTTTCCACTTCCATCTTCGCCATGATGTCAAGCAGCAAGTCCGCCATTTCTATTTCGAGGCGGTTGCGGTTGCTGCGGATTATCTTCCGCAAGGCTTCCGTATCAATCAGCTTCGGGGCAAACCACATACGGCTTTCTTTTTTCGTTGATAATTCCCGATGGATAAGGAAGTACAGGAAAGCGGGGATTTCATCCTTCAGCTTTTGCAGGAAATCGGTGTCATCACACTGCAATCGTCCTATCTTGCGTACCCAATAGCGTGTCTCGCCTGCATCTATGATGACGGGCAGATGCTCGTTGTTGGAACACAACACAAACTTGGCGAAGAAACCGATTTCGTTACGGTCTTTGCCTTTCGCCTCCACCTTGTAGGAAAGTGTGGTGCTGAGGTTCTTCAACCGTTCGCTGTCCTCCCTGCGGTTGAGCAGCACCTCGTCCACCATGATGAGCAGCTTGCCTGCCCAATCGGAATTGAACTGGCTGCGGAAGTCCTCATTGGTGTTGAACGTCACGTTGTCTTGGAAGATGGCTTTCAGGAAATTGAGGAACGTGCTTTTGCCCGTGTTCCGTTCTTCGGACACCAACAGCAGGATAGGCAGCTTCTGGACAGGTTGCAGGTAAAGCAGTTGCAGATAGTCCATGCCCAACTCGTATTGCTCTCCGAAGATATGCTCCACTAACGAGCGGATGCAGGGGAAACTGCCCTCCTGCGGTCGGTGTCCTATCGGCTCATAGAGATTGAGGAACTTTCCGACAACGGGCTTGTAGCCCACATGGTCGGGGACGGTACAGAAACCGTCATACTTCGGCACGGTAGCCATGCGGTCTTTGCCGTAGTCCTGCCGCAAGGTCTCGGAGTTCCATGCGATGCGTTTCTTCACACAGCCCCCGTCAATCAGCGGCTGGTCAACAATCTTGTAGAGGGTTGTCCCCACACGGATGAATTCGTCTTGTTCTGCCATAGGCTTTGCTTGGTTTTGTGTCGCCGACAGCAGTGTCGGCAACGGGTTAAACAATCGGGTGCAAAGTTATGATGCAACGCATAAAACTCTGATACGCAAAACGAAGCGGAACGGCGCAATCGTAACAAACTGACAAGAAAATGCAGAAAAGCACATAAGAAAAGGTGCGGCAAAACAAAAAGAAAGCCCGAAGAAGCATTCCTTTCTCGCTTCTTCGGGCTGTTTACGTAGGTACGTACCCACGCTCTAACACTCGCACATCGGTCTGTCAATTGACACCCACAGGACTTGTTTTTCTTTTCGCCCGTACAGCCTTTCCAGCAGGGTATCGCGCACCATTGCCGCACATGGGGTATTGATGCGGAATGCAATTGCCACGACCATAGGCAGGGCGTACACTTCCATGCCGTAGCCGTCGGGCAAACGGATATACCGTTCTGCCTCATGTCGTTTCAGCACTCCACTCTTATATACGGCTCGGATGGCGGCACGGAGTGTTGGGGCGATTGTACCCAACAATGAGGACAGCTCTGCCTCTGTCATCCATACATTTGTAGAAGTGGGTATAGTCACTCTACCGTACTCATTCATCGTAATAATGCCCCGTTCCATAATCAAGCGGTTATATGTCGAAACGTCCGCTTATTTTGTTCTCAAAGGCGGAAATGTCGCTGTTTAGTTTCGTGTTCGTTACCTTGGCATAAATTTGCGTGGTCTTGATGTCCGTATGTCCGAGTATCTTGCTCACGCTTTCTATCGGCATACCGTAGTTCAATGCCATGACAGCGAAGCTGTGCCGGCTGAGGTGAAAGGAAACCGGCTTCTCGATACCACGCTTCTTCGCTATGTTCTTTATGCGTTTGTTTACCATGTCAAGTGAGCCTATGTTAAATAGCCTCTTGTCTTTTCGGAACGGCTCGTAACGCTTGATTATCTGCATCGGAATGTCCATCAGCTTGACTTGGAACGGGACACCTGTCTTTTGCCGTTTCGACACAATCCACTGCGCACCGTTCATTTCCACGATATTGTCAGTCGTGAGGTTCTTGATGTCTATGAACGATATGCCCGTCCAGCATCCGAACAGGAACAAGTCCCTTGCCAGCGCGAAGTTTGGATTTTCCAGTTTGATTGCGCCCAATGCCTGAAGTTCCTCCTCCGTCAGAAAGCCGCGCTCCTTATGGTCGGGGTCAACGTGGTACATTGCAAACGGGTTTCTTGGTATCTTTCCGTTGTAGTGAGCCGTGGTGACGATATGTTTCAATGGTATGGAGTATATCCACACGGAAGATTGCGCAAGCCCTGCCTCGTTGCGCAGGTACAGGCAATAGTCGCGGATGAAGTCCTCCGTAAGTTCGTTCATCGTTATGTCGGCACGTTTATATTGCTTTCTGATAAACTCGGCTACATACTTGCGGACAGTCAGGTATTTCAGATATGTGCGCTTGGAGCGGTCTTTACCCACACGTTTGGCAAAAGCCGCGTTCTCCTTGTCAAAGGCACGTAACAAGGTCTCATATTCTGTGCCTATGCCCTGATAAGCGTTACGTACCATTTCAGCGGTCACACAGGCTTCACGGTCGGAAAGACGCTGATAGTGCTTCACTATTTGCGCTTTGATGTTGTCCAACGCGAAGTTTACCGCCTGTGCCTCCTTGCTCTTGCCTTTGGCACGGTTTCCCTTTGCGTCCCAAAGTGCTTTTGGGATGGTCTGCTTGCAACTGAACTGTGCGATAGTCCCGTTGATGGTCACACGTCCCATGATGGGGACAACTCCGTTCTTCTCTTTGCTTGCGTTCACGTAGAACACGGTCTTGAATGTACTCCTCATAATCCTTACTTTTTGTTTGGTGCAAAATTAGTTTATGGGAGTTGTAAGGGCAGAATGTAAACCTACGCAGAACGCAGAAATATAGACCGTTAGTATTAAAAGTGCATCCGATATCGGGTAATGATTTGGAAGTGCATCTGTTTCCATATTCTTCCCAAAGCCTGTCTTCCCCATCTGTGCCACCTTGTGCCAACCTATGCCCAAACCTACTGACAGTCAGTTGAAATGCTCAATTCTTCTCAAATCTTCATTTTATCCTATTCTTTTTCTATAAAAGAAATATGTTCGTTATATATTCCAAGATTAGAACCTAATCCAAGTTCTAATTTGTGCTTATTTCCAGAGGTGAGAAAGTTGACTTCGATAGGGAAAAATAGCCCTCTATTAGAGTTAGATGCTTTAATAAAAGAATCCCCTCCTTGAAAATAAGAAACACCAAGCCTATATCCCCATGGGGATATAGGAGTAAATCTTGAATCGAAAGAAACTCCAATAAGGTTAGAAGATCCTAAAAACTCTACATAGATATTTTTATCTCTTGTCTTTTTGAAAGATAAGGTGTCCTGTGCGAATATATTTGCAAAAACACCTATGGCAAACGATGCAAGTAAAAAACCTTTTTTTATCATATAATTTATTGATTTTGAACGTTGCAAAGTTAGACTTAATACTTTAAATCGCCATTTGTAAGCCTTTTTGTTAACTTGTAAACTTAATATATAACTATTTGATATTTAGGGTATATCACAAAAAAAGATTGTAAAAGTATAAACTGTCATTGGAATGGAGGAGCAGACATTAAAAAAGCTATGATATTAGCACCTTCAGGAGTTTTAAGTTTCTTTCGGATATTGGTTTTATATTTGTGTACAGAAAAAATACTTTGCATCCATATAGCTGCAATTTCTTCTGTCTTGAACCCTGCAACCATCATACAGCAAAGTTGTAGTTCTTTCTCATTTAGATCTGAAAAGTTATCTTTCAGCAGTGTATAAAAATTATCAAAAGATAAATCAATGTGTTTATAAAAATTGTCCCATTGCGTAGTTAGTAAAGAATTATTTTGTGTAATATTGAATCTATTTAATTCTTTTATAAATTTAGCACTTTGTTCTTTTTGCGTATATCTCAACATCGCAATTTGTTTGGCTACTTCAAAATCACGTAAAATGAACATCTTTGCTTCATCTTTTATATTATTTAATCCCTCCAATGTTTCTATTTGTTGGTGAAGAGCCACAATTTGGTAAGCTTGTTTTCTTTTTTTATTGATGTAGATTAATAGCCCTATACTTGCTATAAAAAGAGAACTTAAAGCAGCATATTTGTATGTAGATAATTTCTTTTCATAATTTTTTTTATCACAAAAGTGGGTATATGCTTGAATAGCTTCATCTAAAGAACTTCCATTCAAATTTCTTAGAAGAATTTCATGTCGTTCTATTGCCTTATACAGGCAATCAATTTGATTATCTGTATTATTATTCTCTCTAGCAAATTCTGCACACAGTTTATAAAATTCTATTTCAGCAAAATTAGTTTCCGGGTCTGTGTCATATTGTATAGCTAATTTTCTATGTTTATAAGCATTTGCTAAATCATTTATGGAGTGATAGCAATAAGTTAGTATAGAATGGCAGACAAACAAAAAATCATCTGTTTGTTTTAATGTTATAGCTTCCTGTAATTTATCAATACATAATGTCCATTGTTTAGTCTTATATAACGCAATACCTTGTAGGCATTTGATTTCATTATAATAAATATTGTTTTTATCAATGGAAATTTCTATTAAATTCAATAACTCATAGGCTTTTTTATGATTTCCTATATATAAAAAGCTTTTTGCCATTTGTACTTGAGTTGATATATCCATATCCCTAAATGCAATATCTTCAATACACTGGTTAGCTAATGTTTGATATTTAATAAATTTCAACATATTGTATTTGCGGATATACATATCTCCTAGATAGCCATATAAACAACATAGCCATTCTTTATCCTCTATTTGGCTTGCTATATCTATAGCTTTTTCTATAGCTTGCACCTCCATTTTTAAGTTTTTTTCTTTTTTGTATGTTTTGGCAAGAAACAAAAGGGATTCAAGTTGTTGTTGAATTAGTTTCTTTTTTGTGAAAATATGAATACTTTTTTGTAATAACCCTTTATGTGGGTAATAATTATTTATATAGTGATTTGCTAATGAAACCAATAAGAAATGAGTTGCTTCTTTTGAGTTATTAAGATTAGTGACCTGGGTTGAATCAATTTTAGAAAGATATAATCGAGGATTATTTTCTAAGAGTGTTATTTGATTATTAAAAAAGTCTTCTTCCTCATTGTTTTGTTGGCAAGATGTCTGTACTAACAAAATGATGATAACTAAAAAATATATAGATTGTTTTTTCATAGTATTATCAATAGGTTTGATTACAACTCAGTTTTTACATGTATTTTTCCGAAAGTCTTTTGTTCATTATGTACCCAGCACAATTCTCCGATAATCTTCTCCAATGGGAAATAATCAAGAACGCTATATTGCAGGTCAAACCCGGTATGCTCGAAATAATCCAGCGGGAGTGAAACGAAGTCTTTACGGAGTATTCCGTCTGTTTTGCAATATAATTCCAGCCATTCGGAGGTTTCGCCACTTATTGAAATTATTATCTTTTCAGACCTCTTCTTTGGTTGAACATCTTCTTTCATTGTCATATCGTAATTTTCTGAACAGAATATGCTTTATACTTCCGAAACATGCTGCAAATATAGCAAAATACATTTTCTCACTTTTATTTTTAGTGTATTTTTTATTTGCCAAATATATATTCACTTACCGATGAATAAAGAATTTACATCCACTTCTGCGTCTTCCATCCCAAGCACCCTCTCGATATCTT
>OGOW01003060.1_pt1 | contig 12429 bp, 10 predicted proteins | sample 1552781 | NCBI WGS metagenome assembly OGOW01 (sample SAMEA2580145, study PRJEB22360) | human gut metagenome | biome: human gut; feature: human-associated habitat; material: faeces | place: Denmark | collected 2008/2010
ATGTTCGTCGCCCGGATGCGGCGGCAGGAGGCGCTGGAAGATGCAGCCCTTTAACATCGTGCTCGTCGCGCCGGAAATCCCGCAGAATACCGGCAACATTGCGCGCACGTGCGCGGCGACGGGGAGCGAACTGCATCTGGGCAAGCCGCTGGGATACAGCCTGGAGGATAAATATCTGAAACGCGCGGGGCTGGATTACTGGCCGAAGCTGGATGTGACAGTGTATGAGAGTTACGAGGATTTTCTGGAGAAAAATCCGGGGGCGAAGATTTACTATGCGACGACGAAGGGGCCGCAGACGTATGTGGATGTGCAGTATGAAGAGGACTGCTTTATCATGTTCGGAAAGGAAAGCGCGGGGATTCCGGAGGATATTCTGTACGATAATCAGGAGACGGCGGTGCGGATTCCGATGATTAATGATATTCGGTCGCTGAACCTTTCAAATTCCGTGGCGATCGTACTGTACGAGGCACTGCGGCAGAATAACTTTGACCATATGCAGCTCGCGGGGCATTTGCGGACGCATGAGTGGAGGTAGACGGACGGGACTCTGGTGATCGTAGACGGAGCTGCATTCTTTTTATAAGGAAGAAGTTAAGATCATTTCCAATTCGGCAAAGACCTGCTCTGCGTAAAGCTGTTTGATTTCGTGGCGGGTCATGCCGGAGACGTTGGTCTGGAAGGTGAAGGTGTGGGCTTGGGCTTTGTATAAAATACAGAAGTAGACGACGCCCTGTACGCTGTCAGCGTTGTTGGGGTCGAGATTTCCGGTTGTGCCGGTGATTCCGATGGCGATGGCGGTGTGCAGGTTTTCTTGTACTGTGCGGGCCATGGCTTCGGCGCATTCGGGGGAGTAGACGCCGTGGATTTTGATGACGGAAGGGTCGACGCCGACGAGGACTTTGGTTTCGTTCAGATACGTGACGTAGCCGCCGGGGAAAATGGCGGAGGCGCCTTCGGTGTCGGTGATCAGGGAGGCGATCAGGCCGGAAGTGCAGCTTTCCATGGTGGAAATGGTGGTGTGGGATGCAATGAGCTGTTTGATGATGGAATCAATGGTGTTTGGGTTCATAGTGAAAATTACCTCCAGAGTTAGTTTGATATATCTGGCAAAAAAGCCCCTCGGCGGAGGGGCTTATTTTGGTGTTTCGCCTTTGGCGAGTGTAAAGATAAATTCGGTACCAACGCCCTCTGTACTGATGACATTGATATTCTGGTTATGCGCAGTGATGATCTCTTTGACGATCGAAAGCCCAAGTCCCGTTCCTTTGCGGTCCTTGCCGCGGGAGGCGTCGAGCTTGTAGAAGCGCTCCCAGATTTTCGTGATGCTTGCCTTTGGAATGCCGCAGCCGGTGTCCTTGACGGAGACGAAGACTTTACCGTGCTTCTCCGTTGTCTCAACTGTGATGGTGGAATCGTTGTTGCTGAATTTGATTGCATTATCAATGAGATTGTACAGCACCTGCTGGATTTTTCCCATATCGGCGCAGACGTATAAGGTGCGCGATGCGAGGATCAGTGAAATGGAAATCCGCTTTTTTGTGCAGGTTCCCTCAAACGAAGCGGCGGTATCCTTGATGACGGCGTTGATGTCAAACGAGGTCAGATCGAGCATATTCCCTTTATCGTCGATGTCGTTCAGCGTCAGCAGGCTCTGCGTCAGCTTGTGCAGCCGTTCTGTCTCAAACAGAACGATTTTCAGATATTTTTCCTGCATTTCCGGCGGAATCGTTCCGTCTAGGATTGCCTCCACGTAGCCTTTGATCGAGGTCAGCGGTGAGCGGAAGTCGTGAGAGACGTTCGCCACAAATTTCCGCTGGTATTCGCCGGTCTTGTTCAGCTCGCCGGACATGTAGTTCAGCGTGGAAGCGAGATACCCCATCTCATCGTGAGATTTAACATCAATTTTGTGGGTCAGGTTGCCGGAGGCATACTCCTTTGCACCGTTGATGATTTTTTTCAGCGGCCGGTACACGACGAGGGAGAAAAAGATCAGAATCACAAACGAGAGTCCGAACACGAGCAGGAACAGAAAATCAATCCGTGCCAGCAGACTTTCCCTCTGCTGATAGACGTCCTGCAGCGGAAGGTGGATGGCGACATAGCCATTGATCCGGAAATCGGAGGTGACGGGAACCATGACGCTCAGCATCTTGTCTTCGAAATAGCCGAAAAACGTTCCCGTGCTGTAATACTCGCTGCCGAGCGCAACTGGATCAAAACCGTCGATGATCTCCGGGTTTTCCTCATCGAGTGCAGCTGCCGTGTTCAGCAGAATTTCCCCGTCTGCGCTGATGAGCCAGATCTGGGAATTGTGATAGGAAGCCAGTGCACTGAGCGAATTGTAAAGATCCGTCAGGGAACGCTCACTGTGGTAATAAAGGTCGCCCTGTTTGGAAGCGATCTGCGTGGCCTCCCGGTACAGACTGGTGCTCGCGCTGGAGACCAGACTGTCCTCCACCATGCGGGAGCCGACCGTTGAGATCAGCGTAAAGCCGGCAATGGCGAGAATGACATAAATGAGAATTAATTTCCGGTAAAGCGTGCGTCGCATTATTTTTTAACCTCAAACTTGTAACCGATGCCCCAGACCGTCGTGATGGCCCAGGAGGCATGGTCCTTGATTTTTTCGCGGAGACGTTTGATATGAACGTCTACCGTGCGGGTATCGCCGATGTACTCATAGCCCCAGATATGGTCGAGGAGCTGTTCTCGCGTAAAGACCTGGTTTGGTGAGGAAGCAAGGAAGTAGAGAAGCTCCAGTTCCTTCGGCGGCATATCGACGGTGCGGCCCTGGTAAATGACGGAATAGTTCGTCTGGTTGATGATAAGATCCGGGTACTCGACACATTTTCCTGCGGTCGCGGACACCGGGATCGTGCGTGATGGCTGAAATCTCCGCAGCACTGCTTTCACACGGGCAACGAGTTCCTTGGAATCAAATGGTTTGATGATGTAGTCATCCGCGCCGAGTTCCAGGCCGAGGACTTTGTCGAACACCTCGCCCTTTGCCGAGAGCATGATGATCGGAACATCGGAATCGTGCCGGATTTCGCGGCAGACCTGGTAGCCGTCCATGCCGGGCAGCATCAGGTCGAGCAGAATCAGGTTCGGCTGGAAGGAGTGAAACTCCCGGACAGCCTCTTCTCCATCGTTTACAATTTTTGTGTCATAGCATTCCTTGGTCAGATAGAGAGAAATCAGTTCTGCGATATTGTTATCGTCATCGACGATCAGAATTTTCTGTTTGGAAGCCATAAAAGATTCTCCTTCACTGGGGACAGGACGGAACCGCATACAGTATGCGTTCCGTCCCATATTTTCCTGAGTTTTTATTTCTTAAACGTAACAATCGTAACGCCGGCATCGCCCTCGCCAAATTCCGCTAAATGGAAGTCCGCTACGTGTTTCTGGCGGCGCAGATAATTGTGAATGCCTTTCCGCAGTGCGCCCGTTCCTTTTCCGTGGACAACGCGGACACTCGGCAGATGGGAGAGATAAGCGTCATCGAGATATTTGTCGAGTTCGGCAACCGCTTCATCCACCGTTTTTCCGAGCAGATTGATCTCGGTAGAAATCGTGGCAGCCTTGGAAAGCTTCGATTTTCCGCTGCTTGTGCGGGAGATGGACGGGCCGGTGATGACAGCCTCGTCGATCAGCACAAGGTCGGAGATATGCACTTTGGTCCGCATGATACCCATCTGGACGAAGAGATTTCCCTTCGAATCCGGGCGGGTGCTGACAGTACCTTTGAGATTCATGCTTAAGACTTTGACGGCATCGCCGAGATGAAGATCCTGCGGGCGGAGATTTCCGGTGCGCTTCGGCACTTCCTTCGCCTTTTTCTTATCGAGCTTGTTCATTTTTTCACGCAGAGCGGTACGTTTCTGCTCCATTTCGCGGACGGAAACATTCTCTTTTCCAAATTTCTGGAAATCGCGCATCGTCTGGTCGGCGTATTCCTTCGCCTCGCGGAGAATTCTCTGTGCCTCCTCGGTTGCATTGGAGATCATCTTTTCTTTTCTTGCGTCGATCTGTTCCTGATTCTTGGCAAGGCTCTGCTTCAGGGATTCGACTTCCGCGCGGGTGCGGGCAAGCTCTTCTTTTTCGCGTTCCAGCGTGATCCGGTTCTGCTCGAGAGTGGTCAGAACGTCTTCAAACGATTCATCCTGCTCGCTGATTTCGTCTTTTGCCTTGTTGATGATGTAGTCCGGCAGGCCGAGTTTGCTGGAAATCGCAAACGCATTACTCTTTCCAGGAACGCCGACGAGCAGGCGGTATGTCGGGCTTAAAGTCTCGACATCGAATTCACAGCAGGCATTCTCCACGCCCGGTGTGGATAAGGCATAGATTTTCAGTTCACTGTAGTGTGTCGTTGCCATGGTGCGGATGCCGCGCTCGTGGAGCGTAGAGAGGATCGCGATGGCAAGCGCCGCGCCCTCTGTCGGGTCGGTACCGGCGCCGAGCTCATCGAACAGGACGAGGGAATTGCGGTCTGCCTTGTCGAGGAAGGAAACCACATTCGTCATGTGGGAGGAGAAGGTACTCAACGACTGCTCGATGCTCTGCTCATCACCGATATCGGCGTAAACCTCGTCGAAAACGGAAAGGGAGGAGCGGTCGAGTGCCGGAATGTGAAGTCCGGACTGGCCCATCAGTGTTAAGAGTCCGACCGTCTTTAAGGAAACCGTTTTACCGCCGGTATTCGGTCCTGTGACGATCAGAAGGTCGAAATCTTCGCCGAGCGACAGATCAATCGGAACGACTTTTTTCGCATTGATCAGCGGGTGGCGTGCCTTGCGCAGGTGGATTTTACCTTCGGTGTTGAAGATCGGCTCATTGGCGTTCTGCTCCATTGCAAGAGCGGCGCGCGCGAAGATGAAGTCAAGCTCTACCATGTTTTCGAGGTCGTAACGGATCTCATCGCGGTGCAGGTCTGCCTGGGCACTCAACGTAGAGAGGATGACCTCGATTTCTTTTGCTTCTTCAATTTCCAGCTCACGGATATCGTTGTTCAGTTTGACAACGGCCATCGGCTCGACAAAGAAGGTGGAACCGGTCGAGGACTGGTCATGTACCATGCCAGGAACCTGGCCTTTGTACTCGGATTTGATCGGGATACAGTAGCGGCCGTCGCGCATCGTGATGACGGCATCCTGCAGATACGTGCGGTAGGAACCGTTGACGAGCGAGATTAACTGGCTGTGGATTTTTTCCTCACACGATTTGATGGAACGACGGATGCGGCGTAGATTCGGGCTTGCATCATCGCTGATTTCATCCTCGGAGAGAATACAGCGGCGGATTTCCGTGGAAAGCAGCGTCAGAGGCTCCAGTGTTTCGAAGAGATCTTCGAGGCTGTCCGGCGTCTGGTCCGCATTTTCGCGGCGGCCGTACGCTTTGACGCGTGCCGTGTTTTCCAGAAGTGCGGCGGTCTGCAGAAGCTCCGTGATGTTCATGGAGCTGCCGATTTCGAGACGCTTTAATGCGCCGCGGATATCTTTGGCATCACCAAAGGAAATGTGGCCTTTTTTAAAGAGCCGGGTGAGCGCGTCGTGTGTTTCGTGCTGCATCCGTGTAATCTGGGAAAGGGAAGAGGAAGGAACGAGTTCCAGACATTTCTTCCGGCCCAGCGGAGAACTGGCATACGAAGCCAGTTGTTCGATAATTTTGTCGTATTCGAGCGTTTTTAATGCTTTCTGATTCATAATACTTACCTTTTCGTAATTCATAATTCAGTCATTGTCTACAGATAACGCGGTATTTTTGATGCAATACCGCACGGATCTGATGTTACAGTTCACAGGTACCCTGCGAACTGTAACATTCGCAGCCCTCATTTAAAGTTTTGCTTCGCAAAAGGAGGGCTGCTCACACCTGAATCACTTTCTTACGCAGCGAAACAGCAAGTGTTTCACTGCTGAGTGAACAGTAGCGATCTGATTATATATCTGCACGGGAAGTACAGACCGGAAGTGGAATGTGGGTCACAGGTTTTTCCACTCCCCCAATTATACCTTAAAAAAGAAAAGAAAGAAACCCCAAGAACGAGAAAATGCAGGATGTTGCGCAAATGAGAAAAAAATGTAACAGTCTTCATAAAATGTTCATATCTATCTGGTAAAGTTTTTTATATATGTGAAGATTGCGGAAGCGCATATGCGCAGAGCAGTTCGGTATGGAATACAGATGTATGGAGAAAGAAATGTATGGAAAATGACCCAAAACCTTACAAATTCATGAAAGAGAGCATCAAAAAGCAGCCGCCCGACTGGAAAAAGATTGTTCTTCTGATTGCCGGATGGCTGGCACTTGCGGCGCTTGGCGGTCTGGTTGCGGCCGCGGTATTTGCGGTGACAGAGCCAAAGATTGCAGAAGCAGTTACCAGGGAAGAGCTGCCGGCGAAAGTGGATATCCCGGGAGATGAGGATCCAAACAGCGGACAGGAGCCGGATGAGACAATTACCGCATCTTCGGCGAGTGCGTCGGTAGACAGCAGCGGCTCCGGTTCGGAAATCAGCAGTTCTACAGTGGATAGCAGTACTTCAGAAAGCGGTGTATCCGAAAGTACGGTTTCCGAAAGCACAGAGGAGAATGGAGCGGCAGAGGGAACGGAAAGCAGCACTTCCGAAGAGCCGGAGGAGGGCAGCGAGGTTTCCAGTGTCGATGGGGAAACGGATGCGGAGGAAAAGAACAGCAGCCTGAAAAATTATGAAGCGCTCTACCAGGATATGCTGGAAGTAACGGAAAAACCAAAACGAGCGCTGGTTACCGTCATCGGCATTACCAATCAGATGGACTATTTTAACCAGAACTATGAAAACCAGCAGCAGATTTCCGGTCTGATTGTTGCGGACAACGGGCAGGATCTCTTTATTCTGACGGAATACCGCATCGTGGAAAATGTGGAGCGGATTCAGGTCACCTTCTGGGACGAGACGATGGTGGATGCCACATACCAGCGCCACGATCCGAGCACCGGCCTTACGATTGTGAAGGTGGATGAATCGAAGCTGGATGAGGAAACACGGGACGGTCTTGCGGTTGCGCCGCTCGGCAGTTCGTATCTCGTCAGCCAGGGTGACCCGGTCGTGGCTGTCGGAAGCCCGGTCGGCTACAGCAATTCGATTGCGTATGGTGTGGTGACTTCGGTTACGAACAAGATTTCCGCGCTGGACAATGAGTACAATCTGCTGACCACCGACATCCTCGGCAGCACGGACGGCAGCGGCATTCTGGTAAATCTTGACGGCGAAATCGTCGGCATTATTGCGCAGAGTTACAGTGCCAAGGGAAACAACGTGGTGACGGGCATTGCGATTTCCCAGATCAAAAAGCTGATCGAAAATCTTTCCAACAACGTGAGCCGCGCGTATATCGGCATCCGCGGACAGGATGTCACAGAAGAACTTTCCGATAAAACCGGCATTCCAAAAGGCGTTCTCATCAGCCGCGTCGCAGACGATTCTCCGGCGATGATGGCGGGCATGAAAGAGTACGATGTGATTGTAAAGGTCGGGGAGCACAAGGTTGAGACGATCAAACAGTACCATGAACAGCTTGGCAAATACAGCACAGGAGACGTGGTTACCGTGACGGCGATGCGGAAAGGCGCTGAAGGGTATGCGGAGATGACGTTTGATGTGACGATGGGGGAAGTATAAAAAACAGAGGCTTTCGGGAGCAGAAAAAGCCGGTTTTAGCCGGTGGGGCTTCCGGAAGCTTTTCTTTTCGAATGGTTTTCCACTGGCGGATGAAAAAATACGTGCATTCTGCAGGAAAATCTGGTAGAATTGGTAAGGCATGCAGGAGCACAGGCTTTGCATCATAAAAACGGCATCATAGAAACAAAAACGGAACACTGTGTCCGCATTTATTTTAGAAAAAGAGGATTTATTTTTATGAAGTATATCAACGAACTCCGGGAAGGAAACCGCATTTCCGGAATTTATCTCTGCAAACATAAACAGTCGGCTGTTACCAAAAACGGAAAACAGTACGAAAACGTGATCTTACAGGATAAAACCGGTACGATCGATGCGAAAATCTGGGATCCGAATTCTATGGGAATCCGTGAATTTGAAGCACTGGATTATGTAGATATTATGGGAGATGTTTCCAGTTTCAATGGAGCACTTCAGGTTTCCATTAAAAATGCAAGAAAAGCGGAAGAGGGCGAATATAATCCGGCGGACTATCTGCCGACGAGCCGTTACGACATCAATACGATGTATCAGGAGCTGCTCTCCTGGATCGGAACGGTGAAAAATCAGTATCTCTCCGAACTGCTGACGTATTATTTTATCCAGGATCAGGAGACCGCAAAACGGTTCCGCATGAGCTCTGCAGCAAAAAGCGTGCATCACGGATTCGTCGGCGGCCTTTTAGAGCATACGTTAAGTGTCACCCGTTTCTGCGATTTTATGGTAAAATCGTATCCGATTCTGAACCGCGATCTGCTGATTACGGCAGCAATTCTGCACGATATCGGAAAGACGAAAGAACTCTCCTTATTCCCGCAGAACGATTACACCAATGACGGACAGCTGCTCGGCCACATCATGATCGGTGCGGAGATGGTACACGATGCGGCGCAGAAGATCGACGGTTTCCCACAGGAACTCGAGAATCAGTTAAAGCACTGCATTCTGGCGCACCACGGCGAGCTGGAATACGGTTCCCCGAAAAAACCGGCAATGGTAGAGGCGGTAGCGCTGAACCTGGCGGACAATGCCGATGCCAAAATGGAAACCCTGACCGAGCTGTTTGACGCAGCGCCGGCCGGCAATGAGTGGCTTGGCTACAACCGGTTTTTTGAGTCCAACATCCGCAGAACAGGAGACTTTTCATGAACTATCAGAAAAATGATGTACTGACGGTGAAAATTGAAGATATGGGACACGACGGAGAGGGTATAGGCAAATGCGAGGGCTATACCCTCTTTGTCAAGGACACCGTCATCGGCGATCTCGCCGAGGTAAAAGTGATCAAAGCAAAGAAAAATTACGGCTACGCGCGCCCGATGCGCCCGATCGAGCCGTCCCCGCACCGCGTCGAGCCGGTCTGCCCGGTTGCACGTCCGTGCGGCGGATGCCAGTTGCAGATGCTCGACTATGCGGAGCAGCTTCGCTTTAAGGAGAAGAAAATCGCCGGAAATCTCCAGCGCATCGGCGGCATGGCGGAGATCCCGATGGAGCCGATCGTGGGGATGGAAAATCCGTTCCGCTATCGAAACAAAGCCCAGTTTCCGATCGGGCAGGATAGAAATGGAAAGCTGATTACGGGATTTTATGCGGGAAGAACGCATCAGATCATGGAAAACCGGAACTGTTATCTCGGCGTGGAGCAGAACGAGGAGATTCTGAACCGCATTCTTGCCTGGATGGAGGAGAACGGCGTTCCGGCATACAACGAGGAGACCGGCAAAGGCCTGGTGCGCCATGTGCTGATCCGGTTTGGATTTATGACGAAAGAGATTATGGTCTGTCTCGTTGTGAACGGAAAGAAACTGCCGGCCGAGGAGAAACTCATCAAATCGCTGACAGAACTCGAAGGCATGACAAGCATTACCCTAAGCGTAAACCGTGAGCGGACCAATGTGATCATGGGAAAAGAAATCCGCTGCCTGTGGGGACAGGGGTATATCACCGACTATATTGGAACCGTAAAATATCGGATCTCCCCGCTGTCCTTCTACCAGGTCAACCCGGCGCAGACGGAAAAACTGTACGGTCTTGCCCTGGAATACGCAGACCTCACCGGAAATGAGACGGTCTGGGATCTCTACTGCGGCATCGGAACGATTTCCCTGTTCCTCGCGCAGAAAGCCAAAAAAGTCTACGGTGTCGAAATCGTCCCGGAGGCAATCGCGGATGCGAAGAACAATGCGAAAATTAACGAGATCGAAAACGCTGAATTTTTCGTTGGAAAATCGGAAGAGATTCTTCCGGCCTACTACGAACAGTACGCCAAAGACCACCCGGGCGAACACGCCCACGCGGACGTCATCGTCGTCGATCCGCCGAGAAAAGGCTGCGAAGAAAACCTCCTCCACACCATGGCCAGCATGCAGCCGGACCGCATCGTGTATGTATCCTGCGATTCCGCAACGCTGGCACGAGATGTGAAGGTGCTTGGGGAGCTGGGGTATGAAGTAAAGAAAGTCCGAGGGGTTGACCAATTCCCGATGACGTGCCATGTGGAGTGCGTGGTTGCACTACATCGGGTCGATATGTAAGAATCCTTGATTTGCGCGAAGGCAACGAGGAGAGTTCCGAAGAAATAACTGGCTGTAAAGCCAGTGTTTATGCGGAATTCGACGACTGCCCGCGAGTCGGGAAGTTTGTAAAACTTCTCGACTTCCGGCACTTTGAGCGACATATGATGTTCTCACAGAGTGATAGAAAAACCTACAAAAAAGCAATTTCAGACGGTGTGAATGTCTCAGTCGTATTGGATGTGGGGTGTGGAAACACATAAAAGTACAATTAATATTTTGAAGTTATTCAATAGAATACGAAGCGTGAAAGACCGTTCATTTTCAAGTAATTGGAGATGAGCGGTCTTTTTCTGTTTGCAGATAACATTGACGTAACTGAGTAGAAGTTATTCTACCGGAAGAACGGAGGTTGTAATGGAAGAGATAAAGAGTATCAGAATAAGCGAGTTAAAGGACTTTAAGAACCATCCTTTTCATGTGCAGCAGGACATAGAGCTGTGTGCCCTTATGAAAAGTATTGAAGATGAGGGTGTGATTGTACCTTTGCTTGTAAGACCGAATCCTGACGGAGAAGGTTATGAAGTGATTGCAGGACACAGACGAAAGGCAGATGCCGGCTGGGCTGGTCTTGCGGAGGTTCCGGCAGTTATAAGAGAATTGGATGATGATCAGGCGATAGTGGCGATGGTAGATTCTGTGCGCCCGTAAGGCGTTTGGGGTGGACACCCAAGCGACGTGGGTCATTATGATTTTGTTTTGAGAAAACAATAAGAAAAATTATCAAGTGTGAAGAACACAGTCTTATCGCCAACAACTAACCTTGAATGGAAACATAAAGGGGACAACAGCACGTTTGTAAAGGCACAAGTCAACAAAGCTTCCAAGTTGCGACTGAGTGTCGAGGTGAAAGGTACTATATGAGGATGAAAGCTAAACTGCTTGAAGGAAAGTCAGAGGCTAGAGCTAACCATCTCCGCACCGAAGGGAAGATGTTACGGTGATGTATTGGCAGATTAGTATTTTGCTGTCTGCAATCTGCGTGATAATCAATGCAAGCTAGCCATAGGTTCATTTGAGGATGCATCTGAAATCAAGGAAAAATTCAGAGTATTTCTCGAGGATACTCTGCATCTTGAGATGTCCGAAAAAAAGACCAAGATAACACATAGTCAAGATAAAGCAAGATTTCTTGGATATGATATCACCACCGCAAAGAACTCAGCGCTTATGCAATCATCAGGGCATACAGAAATGCCTATTCAGGCGGTTGGACAGGAACAACCTGTGCCTGACGATAAGGGTGCTTCTGGGAATATGGATTACACAGAGGAGGATGTGAAGAAGTATCAGATGGATCCTGATATCAATGAGTTGCTGGATTTCAGTTTTTGCGGGGAATGACAGCAGAAGGCTACAAAACATTTATAAATGGAAGTGTTATGGCATCATTTATGGAAGGAATTGTAGCCTCAATTTTAGAAGAAAAAAGTGGTGCCGGATACGGCACGAATTGTAGCCAATTAAATACAGTTATCAGCGTAATTGAAGCCATGTATCTTTGCGAAGGTATGTGGCTTTTTCCTTTTTGCGCTGAGGATAGATTTTTTAACCAGCCCTCGTGCATTTATGCGAGGGCTAAGCCTCGCAGAGCGAAATACACCCATCGCACAAAACTTCGTTTTGTACTCTGTGTATTTCGCCCTTGCAGGGGGCTATCACGCCGGATACGGCGGTGGGTTCGTAAACGGACACCTATATGTCCACTCACATTGGCATTAGAAGTGAAAGAAAGAGTTGCAGGAGCAGATTGCTGTATTGGATAGAAAAGCAGGGAGGATGAAATCAGAGCTTTCAAATGTGCTTCAGGATGCAGACTATGCAAATGCTTCGGAGTTTTATACCGAGCTATTCATGGTTCGTGAGGAGAGGCAAAGGTATGAAGAGGCTTGTAAGGAATGGCAGCAGAAGTGTGTTGAGGTGGAACTTGTAGCGGTGAAGGATAGTAAGTATTTTGGGGACGTAATTCCGATTAGCAGGAATAGAGGGCGATAAAGTAAGGCGATGCTATTAGTGAATCTGATAGCATCTGTGTAACTACATAGTGACAATTTTGCATCTTCGAAGTGGTAGTCTATGCAAAATATCATCGAATTGGATGAAAAAGGAGAGAATTACCGCATCCTTTGGGGCCTGGTAAACGGAGGCAG
>OGOW01003067.1_pt1 | contig 12385 bp, 11 predicted proteins | sample 1552781 | NCBI WGS metagenome assembly OGOW01 (sample SAMEA2580145, study PRJEB22360) | human gut metagenome | biome: human gut; feature: human-associated habitat; material: faeces | place: Denmark | collected 2008/2010
GAAGAAAGCAGAAAAATAACAACATTGAAGAAAAATGATGAAATTAAAGTTTTAGAAATTTCACAAAATTGGTATAAAATATCATGTCAAAATATAACAGGTTGGGTAAAATCTGAATGTACAATATATATAAATCCAAATTTAAATGAAGAACAAAAAGAGTCAATTGCTTCAACAAAAACAAAAGAACAATTAATATCAACACTTAATATAAATATGCAATTAAATAAACCAAGTGGATTAACATTAGAACAATTTCAAAAAATATTAACAGATGATAAAGATACTAATAGTATTTTTAGAGATAATTCAGAATATTTTTATTACATAGAAAAAGAATATAATATAAATGGTGTTTTTGTGGCAGCTATAGGAATACATGAAAGTGCTTGGGGAAAATCAAATATAGCAAAAAACAAGAAGAACTTATTTGGATATAGAGCATATGACTCTGATCCGTATAATAGTGCAAGTACATTTAATACATATGCAGAAGGAATTGATTTAATAGCAAGAGTTTTAACTAAATATTATTTGAATCCAAAAGGAACAGAAATATATAATGGTGAAACAGCTGTTGGAACATACTATAATGGAAGTACTGTAACAGCTGTAAATAAAAAATATGCAAGTGATTCAGGATGGGCAAATAAAGTATATAGTTATATGGAATATTTATACAAAAAAATATAAAAAATAGCAAGAAATAACTTGCTATTTTTTTAATTCTAGTGTATGATATATAAGTAAAAATAACAAATAATGAGAAAGGAAAATAGATATGAAAAAAATAGCAACAATCGCACTAATTTTGATAATTTCATTATGTATTTTTGGAACAACAAGAGTATTTGCAGAATCAAATAGTACATCTATCATAGATGCAGAAAATGAAAGTCAATTAATAAAAATAAAAGAGAACGCAACAAAATCTTTAGAAGATTATAAAGAAAAATATGGTTCAGATGCATATGGAATAGCTGCTTATGTATTAAACATAATCAGAATTTATAGTATTCCATTTTGTTTTTTGGGAATTGCAATAAGTGCAATATATCAATATGTTATAGGAATCAGAAAATTAGATACACAAGAAAAAGGCTTAGTTACAATGATATCATTTATAACTATTTTAGTAATATGCCAAATTTTACCATTAGCCTTTGCGATTGTTGTAAAATTTGGAAGGGGGTAACAAATGAAAGTTTTATTTGCAGTAAGTAATGACAAGATGTCAGAAACAATTATAAAACAATATGAAAAGCAATATAAAGAAATAATCAATTATAAGAATGTATATTACTTCAATGCCATCTTAAAAGAATTGCAAAGAGACAAAACATATGACAGAATAGTTATTAGTGAAGATCTAGAACAATATGCAAGCTCTGATCATGAACAAATGGATAATTTTATATTTGGAAGACTTGATAGTATAAGTGATGAAGCATCAAATGTAAAAGGAGAAGATATTCCAATTATTTTAATTTGTGAAGAGAGACGTGTAAAAGGAGAAGAACTTTTAGTAAAATTATTTGGAATTGGAATATATAATGCAATAATAGGCGCAGATAGAAGTATAAATGAAGTTTGTAGGCTAATAAATAGACCTCGTTCTAAAAAAGAAGCGAAAATATATTATAAAATAGATTCAGAAGATGTACTTTATGAAAAAAATGATGAAAATGAAGTTAGCGAATTAGAAATTCAAAATATATTAGCACATTATAAAAAAATAGGAAATGATGAGCAAAAAATAGTTGATAGTTTTGATAGTATAGCATCACAATATAATAATATTCAATTAAAAATAATATGTAAATTTCTTCCATTAAATGTAAGAGCAGTATTAGAAGAAAGATCAAGTAGATATTTAGATATATTCGCTTATGATGGAATTTCAAATAGTGTAAGAGTTAATAACAAAGAAGAAAAACAAATAAAAAAATATCAAACAATGAAAAAGAAGCAGGAAGAAGAAACAAAAGGCACAAGTGAAATTATGTTAAAATCTAACGAAAATACTTTAAGAGAACCAGTCGTAATTCCTTCTGCTATGAGTTCAAATACAAAAAAGGTAATAAAAACAGTTGATCCTGTAATTCCAGAAATAAAAGAAGAATCAGAATTTGAACCAATTTATAATACAGAAGAAGAAATGCCAGAAGAAAGTAATAATACAAATGAAGAAATAATAAATAAAATTGAAGAAGATAAAGTAGAAACACCTGTACAACCAGTAAAAAGAGGAAGAGGAAGACCAAAAAAGATAGTTACAGAACAACCACAAGTAGAACAAGCACCAAAACGTAAAAGAGGTCGTCCAAGAAAAAATGAAGTAGTCGAAGAAGAAAGCGTTTTGCCAGGATTTTCAGAAGAAAAGTTAAACAATACAGTTGCTGAAGAAGAGAATGAAAGTATATTACCAGGATTTAGTGATTTAGAGCAAAACAATACTACAAAGCTTGAACCAGAAGAGGAAGATGAAACAACATTACCAGGATTTGCCGAAGAGGAAGAAACAGAAGATGAATATAATAGTATTTTACCAGGTTTTGGACAAGAAGAAAATGAAAAGACTGAGATATATTCGAAACCAGAAAATACTGTAGTTCCACAATATAAGGAAGATTCTGAAAATGTAAGTTCAGTAAATAATGTAATTGAAGAAAATTATCAAATTCCAAATATGAGACCACAAGTGCCACAATATGAGGAACTTGATATGAACAGAATATTAGCACCAAATCAAAAAATTGTTGCATTTGTAGGAACAAGCAAAAATGGAACATCATTTTTAGTTAATAATGTTGCTGAAATTTTATCTTTAAATAATGTTAATACAGCAATATTAGATTTAACCAAAAATAGAAATGCATACTATATATATACAAAAAATGAAGAAATGTTAAGAAATAAAGCAAATGAATGTATAAAAAAATTAAAAGACGGTGTAGCAGATGGAATAGAAATACACAAGAATTTAACAGTATATACATCAGCATTTGATGTTGAAGAAATTGAAAATGTTGAACCAATAATTCAAACATTATTAACAAAACATAATATGGTTTTATTAGATTGTGATTTTGATACACCAGATAGATATTTTAAATATTCAAAAGAAATTTATTTGGTACAATCAATGGATATATTAACAATACAACCACTTACATTATTTTTAAGAAAACTAAGTGACAAGGGCGCATTTAGTGAAGAAAAGGCAAGAGTAGTATTAAACAAATATATAAAAACAAAAGAATTAAATGAAGATATTTTAGTAGGTGGAATTTCAATTTATAATGATGCAAGTATGACAGTCAGAAAAGAATTGTTTAATAGAAAAACAGTAAAAAGAATTACAATCCCATTTGAAACAGAAACATATTTAAGATATTTAAATGGTTTAGTAATTTGTGATGTATCATTAAAAGGATATTCAAAAAAAATATTACAAAGCTTAAAACAGTTAGCAACATCAGTATATAGTACATCAAATAGCAGTAATGGTGGAAAATATACTCCACCATCAGTGAAAAACACTACTTTTTCTTCAAGTATGAATAGTACATTAGAACAAATGAGTAAAAGATATTAGTATTGGAGGGAAAATAATAAATGTTTATAATTGTAGGAATATTAGTAGCAATTGTTATTGGATTACTTATCTATAATGTACAAATTCACCGTAAAATACAAGAGTTTAATAGTTTACAAAGACAAGCAAATAACTTAAGAGTTTTACAAGATTTTTTAAGTACAATAGGAGAAACATCTTCTGTTGATGATAAGATAAAAAAGATAAATGATATTTTGATTGAAAAATATGAAATAAAATATTCAACAATTGTTGTATTTGATGGAGCTGAATATCAAATAAAAGCAACAAATGTAGACCAAAAGCATTGGGAAACATTAAGAAATTTGCAAGATGTTCCTATATTTAAAGATAGTATTGCAACAGCAACACCTAAATATATAACTATTAATAACGAAAATGAGAAATTACCATATCAAACAATGGAATTTGCAAGAGCAAAATCAGCTATATTTTTTCCAATATATGAAGATAATGTTTATATAGGATATTGGATTATAGAAAGTGGAACACCACACGATTTTGACAATGTAGACACAGCAGTCTTAGAAGTAATAAAAGACAATATAGTATCAGTATTAAAAACTGTAGTACACCAAAAAACATTAGAAAGTATAGTAAGAAAAGACTTATTTACAGGATTAAATTCAGAAGAATACTTATATGGAGAAGGAAAAAGAATAATAGACCAACACACAACATCAACAATATGCATGTTCAGAATAGCAAACCTTGAAGAAATAAATAAAATATATTCAAGAGAACTAGGAAACGAAGTAGTAACACAAGTAAGTGCATATATACAAAAAAATATAGCATCAGACTATGTATTTGTAAGATATATGGGACCAAAATTTGTAATAGCATTTTCAGGAGTAGAAATTAGTGGAGTAGCAGACTTCTTAAACGACTTAAAAAACTCACTAGAAAAAATGAAAATAGCATTACCAAACCAAGAAGACGAAGAAACAAAAAACAACAAAGAAAAAATAGAAGTAACACCAAGATTAAACTTTGCAATATCAACATATTATAAAGGAACAGGACTAGAAGAAGTACTAAAAAAACTAGAAGAATATATAGACAATGCAAGTAAAAATGAAAGTGACATAACAAAGATCTAAAATAACAAAAAAATATCATAAAATTTAAAGATTACCAAGAAAACACACATCACAAAATAAAAAATAAACAAGCAAAAGCAAGGCTTGGCAAAAAATAAACAACAGAAAATCAAAAAAGTAAGGAGGGAATGCAATGGAATTTGATAAAACAATGCATTTTGAAGTAGAAAAAATAGAAAACTTAAGAACAAAAGAAATACTAAAAGAAGTATATGAAGCATTACAAGAAAAAGGATATAACCCAATTAACCAATTAGTAGGATACATACTATCAGGAGACCCAACATATATTACAAGCTATCACGATGCAAGAAACAAAATAAGAACAATAGAAAGAGACGAACTATTAGAAAAAATGGTAAAAAGTTATATAGGTATAGAAGATGAGTAGAATATTAAGCATAGACTATGGAGACGCAAGGGTTGGAATAGCAATAACAGACGCACTAAACATAACAGCACAAGGACTAGAAACAATTCAAAGAAACAACTCTGACAAAATTATATTAAGAAGACTAGACGAAATATTTGAACAATACGAAGTAAAAACAATAGTAATAGGAATGCCATATAATATGAATGGAACAAAAACAGAAAGAGCAGAAGTAACAGAAAAATTTATACACAAACTAAAATGCAAATATCCAGACAAAAAAATAGCAACTGTAGACGAAAGACTAACAACAGTAGCAGCACACAAAACGATGAACTACTTAGAAATAAATCCAAAAAAGAAAAAATCAATAGTAGACACAATATCAGCAGTATACATTTTAGAAACATTTATAAATCAACAAAATTAAATAAAACAGTTGCAAAAAAACAAAAAATAGGTTATTATATGAATGATATTAGCAATTATAATAATAGTTGCTGGATATTTTATTTTAATACAAATAAGAATTACACAAGCTAAAAAGAATGTAAATGAAACCAGTCATTGTTAAACAAATTTTAAAAGAAATAGAGAAACAAACTAAAGAAAAGTAGGAGAAAACTAAGAAAAAGAGTAGAGATTATTATAGATAGAAAATGGCGCAGAAATGTGCCAGTAATTTTTTGAGAAATAAGTATTGATTCGTTTTTTGAAATATTCAAAATTTTCTTGAAATAGAATAATAAAAATGATAGAATAATGTCGAAGTAAAAAATGGAAAAATTAATAGATTATATTTCTGATGAAGAAGTAAATGCGACACCAGAAGAAATATATGCAGTACAACCATATTCAAAGATTCTAGTAGAGGATTATGGTTATCCAAAAAAAATGATACAAATACATCCACAATATAGGGTTAAGTCATCACCTTCAGATAGAAAAGGTTATCCGATTGATATAGCTGTATTTGAACCAGATGAAAAGGAAAATAAAAAATTAAAAATTGTTGTAGAAAATAAAAAAAACACAAGAAAAGATTTAAAATCAACACATAACTTAAAAGAAATTTTTAGTTGATATGATTGATGGTAAAATTATTATTGGAGCTTTAAAATATTATCAATAGTAAATGTAAAGAATAGGAGAGAATAAAATATATGTCAAAATTAAGTGTAGATCAAAAAAATATAATATCTTTATTTGGAGATAAGAACTCAAATTTTGTTATTCCAGATTATCAAAGACCTTATGCTTGGACAGAAGAAGAATGTCAAACTTTATGGGAAGATATTTTTGAATTTGCTTTTCCAAATGGTCAATATAAAGAGTTTAATAGTGATGAAGAATATTATTTGGGACCAATAGTTACTTTTAAAAATGAAAATAATAAAAAAGAAGTAATTGATGGTCAACAAAGATTAACAACATTAATGCTTTTGCTTAGAGCTTTTTATGTTAGATTTAGTTTGATGAAAACAGATGAATCAATGAAAACAAGAGATTTAATTGCTAAATGCATTTGGAGAACAGATGAATTTGGAACAGCAAATTTAAATGAATTAAAAATTGATTCTGAGGTTGCTACAGATAATGACAAGGAAGAATTTTTAGATATTTTAAAAACAGGAATTGTAAAAGATAATCAAAAAAGCAAATATGCAAAAAATTATAGATTTTTTCAAGCTAAGATAGAAGAATTTTTAAATGAATATTTAGATGTGTTTTCATATTTCCCTATAAGGATATTAAACAACTGCATTTTATTGCCAATAGAAGCCGATAATCAAAATACAGCATTGAGAATTTTTTCAACTTTGAATGATAGAGGACTACCACTTTCAGATGCAGATATATTTAAAGCACAATTTTATAAGTATTATTCAAAAAAAGGTGAAAAAGAGAACTTTATAAAAAAATGGAAAGAATTAGAGGAAGTTTGCAGCAAAATATTCAAACCAATATCAGGAACACCAATGGATGAATTATTTACAAGATATATGTATTTTGAAAGAGCTAAAAAAGGAATAAAAAGTTCAACTACTGAAGCTTTAAGAAAATTTTATGAAAAAGATTCATATGCATTATTAAATAATGATACTACATTGCAAAATCTTATCGATTTAGCAGATTTTTGGAATGATGTTTCAAATCAGGATCAAGATAGATTTTCAGAGAGAATATTAAAAAGATTATTTGTTCTAAATTACGCACCAAATGGGATGTGGACATACTTCTTATCTGTATATTTTATGAAAAATAAAGATGAAGATAATAATTTAGATGATGATAGACTATATGAATTTTTAAATAAAATAACAGCATTTATTTTTGCATATGCAATAACCAACCCTGGTGTTAATGCACTTCGTACTCCCGTGTTTGCAGAAATGATAAATATTGTTGAAAATAAAGAGGTTACATTTGACGAATATAAATTTGAAAAAGAATTACTTAGAAGTATAATAGAAAATTATGGATTTTGGAATCAAAGACCTGTAACAAAATCTATGCTTGCATGGTGGGCTTTTAATAACGAAAGACAAAAATTAATATCATTAGAAAATATTTTTGAAATAGAACATATTTATGCAAAAAAGAGACAAGAAAATGAAAAGACGCTATCAGATGATAAATTATTGGATGTTTTAGGTAATAAAGCAATTTTAGAGAAAAGAATCAATATAAGAGCATCTGATTATAGATTTGAAGATAAAAAGAAATATTATAAAGGTTTTACTAATTCAAGAAACCAGTTAAAAGAAGGAACATTAAATGAGGAATTAATAGATTTAGCTAATAACAATAAATCAGATTTTACAGAAGAAGATATAATTAAACGTAATAAAGAAATTATCAATAATTTTATAAAATATCTCGATGATAACAAGTTAATAAAATAAAGACTAATAAAAAGCAAAATATGAATGAATAAAAAAACAAAGTGCAATTTTTACGTATTAAAGTGCAAAAATTGCACTTTAGAGGAACAAGCAATTATAAACATATTAAAAAATAAACCAACAGTAACTCAAGAAGAAATTGCAAAACAAATTAATAAATCTGTAAGAACTGTCAAAACATATATGTCAGAAATGCAAGAAAAAGGTTTAGTAGAAAGAAAAAATGGTAAGAAAAATGTAGAATGGATAGTAATTTTATAATAAGAAAATGAAAATATTTAAATTAATGAAATTATATATTATGCTGATAAATATATTAGTAGTTGTAGAAGATGGTAAAAAATATAAAGGCAAATAAAGAAAAAAATGTACTATGGATTTATTTTAACAAATTGTATGTATCCTATAGATAAAAGATTGGAATTGAAAAATTGTTGCTTTGATAATCCTAGAACATCTCAAGAAATTAGAGCAGTTGCTCAGATTTTAAAAAAAGCAAATTATATAGAAAATACTCCTATACCAGAAACATATGAACAATTTGGTCACAATTAATTCAAAACTAGTCAATTTTGCACACATTTTAACACATTTAAGCAAAAGCAAATATCAGAGATATACTTACTTTAACAAAGTATAACACAGATCTACAAAACTCAACAATATCAGCACTTACGGGCTCATAACCCGAAGGTCGATAGTTCGAGTCTATCCCCCGCAACCAAGAATTTAATTAGAGTCGCAAGAGATTGCAGACTCTTATTTTTTTGTCTCTGACGTAATTTTGACGTAAATGGGGACAGCTTGGGGACACAAGCTTTTATAAAGCTCATAAAATAGCATAAATCCTCATTTACAATCTTAAAAAAAGCAATTTTTGAACTTATTGAAATCAAGAGTTTTAGCTGATAAGTATATTAGTTTTTATCTACTAATAAATTTTGCAAGACTATACCTGCACTTCTATTGTGAGAAGCGAGTGGATGCACATAGAAATTAAATGTTGTACTAATTTGAGCATGTCCTAATCTTGCAGCTACAACTGCTACATCAACATTTTGTGAAATAAGTAGAGTAGCGTTTGTATGCCTAATACCATGAAAATTCAAATAAGGTAGTCCTATCTTTTGAACAAATTTAACAAACCATTTACTTACTGTATCGGGATGCATAGGTTTGCCATTATCTTGTATAAATAACCTATTAGATTCTTCCCAGAATTCGCCACAAAGCTCTTTTTTACTATCATACCATAATTTATATTCTTCAAGTATTTCAATGACAGAATCAGGTATAGAAATGTGTCTATAAGAACTAGGTGTTTTAGGTGTCTTGGTATAAACTCCTGTACTTGCTAAATATTGACTTGATTTATTTACGGATATTTCTTTGTTTTTGAAATCAATATTTTCCCAGTCTAGTCCCATTAATTCTCCTAACCTTACTCCAGTAAATACTGTAAGAATAATAGCAACCTTATATTTTATTTCGCTATCTTTAAGTTCATTTAATCCTTTTAGAAGAACTCTGCATTGTTCATCATCGTAGAATTTACGTTGTGCTTTTGGTGCTCTTGGTGGTTGAACTCTATCTGCAGGATTATAAGGTATTAGTTGCCAATATACAGCCTTGTGTAGCATTGCACTTATTAGTCTATGATGTTCTAGAATAGTCTTTTTAGATAATGGTTTCAAAGTACGCTCACCATTATTTTTAGCAAGTCTTTTAATTTGTGTATCTTGTTCTAGCATATCATAAAGTTTCATAAGATCTGTAGGTTTAATTTTTTCTAAAGTAAAAGAGCCTAAATATGGAAGAATTCTGCTTTCTAACATTCCAACATATCTGTTGTAAGTAGATGGCGCTAAATCCTTTGTACCATAATTTACTTGCCAAATATGATAGAATTCTTCAAAAGTTACTGGCTTTCCTTCAGGTACTAATCCACGATTAGCTTCTGTGACAAACTCTGCAAGTGCAATTTCAGCATCTTTACGAGTTCCATGGATAGTTTTTGTTCTTCTAGTTCTAGATCCATCAAGATTTTTACCAGTAGATACTACTAACCTATAAGTATTTTCACCTCTTTTTTCAATACTTCCAGCCATTGCTTTTTTCACCTCCTTTCAGCATATCTATGGGTGGAAGTTTATTAATATTTAATTGTCATGATTATACTACAATTTTAATGCTAATTCTAGTAGTTTTTCTTTATTTTTCAAGTGTTACAAAGATTACACAAAAATCCATAAAAGAAAATATATAGAACAATAAAATACTATATAAAATGTAATATTAAGTATATGAAGTTATAAAATATTGACAATACAAGAAAAAGATAATGTAGTACTTGAAATATATGGAAAAAAACAACAAATTTTGATATAATACAACAAAACAGTGAAATATAAAGGAGAAAGTGAATGAAAAAAACATATTATGATTTCATAAACGAAATAGATGATAAAGAAATATATGAAAGATTAATGAGATATGGACTTTTTACAGATAAATTACCAGATTGTTTAGATACAGAAACTTTTTGGGATTACTGTATAAAGAAGCAATATAATTTTAAAGTAAAGTCGTATGATAGTATAAGATTTGAAAGTATGAGAAATAATTTTATTCCAAGAGTCTTAGGAATACCAACACCGATGGCACATGAAATACTATGTAAATGTATTTCAGAGAATTGGGAAACAATAAAAAGAAAATTTAAAGAGAATACAGAAAAAGAAAAATATAAAGTTAGTAGAATACATATAAGAAAAATGCATGACAAAAATCAGTTATTTGAAATGAATTATAATAATTACAAAATAGATGGAACACCAGAAATAGAAATCTTAATAGGAAAAAGATTTTTAGTAAAAACAGATATATCAACATGCTTTCCAAGTATTTATACACATGCACTTGTATGGGCTCTAGTAGGAAAAGAAACGGCAAAACAAAATATGAAAGATTCAAGTAAATGGTATAATAAATTAGATAAGTGTACGAGTAATGAAAGTTATGGAGAGACTCATGGACTTATAATTGGTCCACATACATCAAATATACTATCAGAAATAATTTTAACAAATGTCGATAAACAAATGGTGGAATTAGGATATGAATATGTAAGACATATAGATGATTATTCTTGCTATGTTCAAGACGAAGAAGAAGCAAAAAAATTTATTGAAGATTTGAGCAGAATACTAAGAGAATATGATTTATTACTAAATCATAAAAAAACACAAATTATTAAGCTACCGATTTCTACTGAAAATGAATGGGTGAGAAAATTAAATGCATTTCAATTTGCGGATGGAAACATTAAATTTTCATTAGTACGAGCATATTTGGATATGGCAATTGAATTAACGGAAAAGTACAAAGATGCAGCAATATTAAAATATGCAATTAAAGTAATTAATAAAAAGAAATTAACTAAAAATGCCGAAAATTATTTTATAAAGACAATTTTTCATTATTCGTTGATATATCAATATTTAATACCAATATTAGATAAAGAGATTTTTGACAAATATCATATATTAGATAAAGATATTGAAGATTTCATAAATAAAATATATGATACAGGAATAAAAAATTGTAATTATGAAGCTGTAATGTTTGGAATTTATTATGCAATTAAGAAAAATATAGAATTAAAGAATATAAATGTTCAAGATTTATTAATACAGGAAAATTGTTTAGTTCCACTTTTGGGATATAAATATTTTAGTAGAAATAAGGCAAATAAAAAAATAATAAAGGATTATGCAAAGAAATTATTAAACTTAAATGAAATGGATAGAAATTGGTTGTTTATATATGAAGTCCTAACAGCAACTGAATTACAAGGTGATTGGAAGGCATTAAAGAGAAAAAAAGTAACATTTATAAAAATATAGAGCAAAAAAATAGGAGGATGATTTTATGGAACAATTCTTAAAAGAAAATGAAATTATTGATATAGTAAAAGAATATGTAGAACGTGTACAACGAAAATTAAATCTTTAATAATTGATACTTCATGCTCAATGTATCAGAAATTTAATTTCTATTGTACTGATTTCAAAAAATGAAGTAAATATTCTGCGATAATTACGGAATATTTAAGAGACAAAAATTATTTACAAATAAAATTGCAATATCTTATAAAATACGATGCTTATGGTATCAGTGTATTTTATGTGAAGACTATGCAGGAAAGAGGTTACAGGATGAAAAGTGATATTGAAATCGCACAGGAAGCGGAACTTATTCATATTCGCGAGGTTGCAAAACAGCTTGGGATTGCAGAAGATGACTTAGAACTTTATGGCAAATACAAAGCAAAAATTTCAGATGAGCTTTGGGAACAGGTAAAAGACAGGGAGGACGGTAAGCT
>OGOW01003070.1_pt1 | contig 12369 bp, 8 predicted proteins | sample 1552781 | NCBI WGS metagenome assembly OGOW01 (sample SAMEA2580145, study PRJEB22360) | human gut metagenome | biome: human gut; feature: human-associated habitat; material: faeces | place: Denmark | collected 2008/2010
TCGAACAGATTCCTGCCAGCATGATAGAACGTGTGGAAGTGATGCGTGGAGGCGGTTCGGCCTTATTCGGTTCATCTGCCATTGCCGGTACAATAAATATCATTACTAAAGAGCCGATACGCAACTCCGGTATGTTATCCCATACAATTACGGGAATTGGCGATGGAGACGCTTTTGATAACAGTACGGCATTAAACGCATCTCTTGTGACGGATAATCAACGTGCCGGTTTGTATATCTTCGGTCAGAACCGCCATCGTTCTGCGTATGACTATGATGGAGACGGATATTCCGAGATTCCTAAGTTGCATGGTCAGACAATCGGTTTCCGTTCATTCCTGAAAACAACGACTTATTCGAAACTGACTTTTGAATATCACCATATGGAAGAATTTCGTAGGGGAGGAGACTTGTTGAACCGCCCGCCCCACGAAGCGAATGTGGCGGAGCAGACCGAACACTCGATCAATGGCGGAGGACTGAAGTTTGATTATTTCTCACCTGACGAGAAACATCGTTTCAATGTGTTTGCATCCGCGCAGCATATCAATCGTGACAGCTATTATGGTGGCGGACAAGATCTGAATGCTTACGGAAACACCACCGACCTGAACTGGATGGCAGGATCGCAATATGTTTATAGTTTCGCAAAATGTATCTTCATGCCTTCCGACCTGACTGCCGGAATAGAATTCAATCAGGATAAACTGGAAGATAATATGTGGGGATATAATCGTACGGTAGACCAAAAAGTGAATATCGGTAGTGCCTTTCTTCAGAATGAATGGAAGAATGAGCACTGGGGATTCCTTATTGGCGGTCGTTTGGACAAGCATAATCTGATTGACCATGTGATATTCAGTCCGCGTGCCAATCTGCGTTATAATCCGACAGAGAATATCAATCTTCGTTTCAGTTACTCATCCGGTTTCCGTGCTCCGCAGGCCTTCGACGAAGATTTGCACGTGGAGAATGTAGGCGGTAATGTGGCGATGGTTGAACTGGCGGACAATCTGAAAGAAGAAAGATCACAGAGCTTGAGTGCTTCGGCAGATATTTATCACCGTTTTGGCGCGTTTCAGGTTAACTTTCTGATAGAAGGATTCTATACAAAGCTGTCAGATGTATTTGCCCTTACCGACGGAGAGACAGTGGACGGAATCCTGACACGTACACGCTACAATGCACCGGGAGCCCGTGTGATGGGATTGACATTAGAAGGAAAGATGGCATATCTGACTAAATTCCAGCTTCAGGCAGGAGTCACTTTGCAGCAGAGCCATTACAGCGAACCGCACGTATGGAACCCAGACGCTCCGGCTGTGAAGAAAATGATGCGTACGCCGAATACTTACGGTTACTTTACAGCAACCTATACCCCGATAAAACCATTATCTATCGCTCTTTCCGGTACATATACCGGTTCGATGCTGGTTCCCCACGAACCTGTGCCGGGATTCCTTGAAAACCCGATAACGGTGAATACCAAAGACTTCTTCGACATCGGTTTGAAGGCTGCCTATGATTTCAAACTTTACAAGTCGATGAACTTGCAGGTGAATGCCGGTATACAGAATATTTTCAATGCTTACCAGAATGACTTCGATAAAGGAGCCGACCGTGACTCCGGTTATATCTATGGTCCGTCGTTGCCGAGAAGTTTCTTTGCAGGGGTGAAGATAAGTTATTAAGATTCGGTTAAGATTTAAAATCGTTATAAATAGGGATTGTTTTGCATGGAGACAATCCTTATCTTTGCAAAAAAACAAACTAAACCCTGACTTTACTGCACAGAATAGATGTGCAAGATTACCGGATGAAACAATTGTACCTACATATAATGAAGTGGTTTTTGCCTGTACTGTTTATCTCGTACATGGCAGGAATCACTTTATTTACTCACTCCCATGTAGTAAACGGGGTAACGATTGTCCATTCGCATCCATTTAAAAAAGGCAGTGAACATAGCCATACGACGGTTGAATTCCAACTCATTCACCTGTTGAATCATGTATTGGTGACAGACAGCGGATTAATACCTACATTCGCGGTCGCTGCTTTATCTCTATTATGTATCCTGTTTATCCGCCCGCAAGTTGAGCCATATCACCGTTCTTGTCCGGGCGTCATATCTCTTAGAGCACCTCCTGTCGCTTAGTCTATCTTTTCGGGAACAGTATTCATCAGTTAGGAACAACGATTAATGATCGCTGCTTCCCTTTCCCTTATTATTATTTTTGATTTTAAACATTAAAAGACTAACGACAATGAAGAAATATCTTTTAGTCCTGGCCGGCCTGTATTGTGTCCTGTCATACGCATTGGCTGAACATCCGGACTACCCTGAACTGAAAAAATCCGATGCGAACATCATAGGCCATGTACTGGATAAGAAAACGAAAGAGCACCTTCCTTACATCACCATTGCACTGAAAGGAACAACGATAGGAACCGTGACCGACGCTACCGGACATTATTTTTTGAAGAATTTGCCGGAAGGTAACTTTATACTGGAGGTTAGCTCGGTCGGCTACAAGACCGTGACCCGCAACGTGACTCTGAAAAAAGGAAAGACACTGGAAGAGGATTTTGAAATAGAAGAGGACGCGATTGCTTTGGATGGGGTAGTGGTTTCCGCCAACCGCAGTGAAACGACGCGCCGTTTGGCTCCTACTTTGGTAAATGTCGTCGATCTGAAGCTATTTGAAACGACTAACTCTTCCACTTTATCGCAAGGGCTGAACTTTCAGCCCGGTGTACGTGTAGAGACAAACTGCCAGAATTGTGGTTTCCAGCAAGTCCGCATCAATGGACTGGACGGACCGTATACGCAGATTTTGATAGATTCCCGTCCCGTATTCAGTGCCCTTTCCGGAGTGTATGGCCTGGAACAGATTCCCGCCAGCATGATTGAACGCGTAGAAGTGATGCGTGGGGGAGGTTCCGCCTTGTTCGGCTCTTCGGCCATTGCAGGAACCATCAATATAATCACCAAAGAGCCTTTGCGCAATTCCGGCCAGCTGTCGCACACCCTTACTGCTTTAGGGGGCGGCTCCTCATTCGATAACAATACCTCCCTGAATGCTTCATTAGTGACGGACGATCATCGTGCCGGACTGTATATCTTTGGTCAGAACCGTCACCGGTCCGGATATGATTATGACGGAGACGGATTCACCGAACTACCTAAATTGAAGAATCAGACAGTGGGCTTCCGCTCTTATCTGAAAACAAGCACTTACTCCAAACTAACCTTCGAATATCACCACATGCAGGAATTCCGTCGGGGAGGGGATATGTTGGACCGTCCTCCTCACGAAGCCCATATTGCAGAGCAGTTGCAACATTCGATTGATGGTGGAAGTTTGAAGTTCGATTATTTCTCGCCAGATGAAAAGAACCGTCTAAGTATCTTTGCGTCAGCCGCCAATACAGATCGGGACAGTTATTACGGACCGGGTAACGATCCTCTGAAAGCCTATGGAAAAACAACGGATTTAACCGCTATGGGCGGCGCGCAGTATGTACATACGTTTGATAAGTGTTTTTTTATGCCTTCTGACCTCACGGCAGGACTTGAATATAACCGTGATCGTCTGAAAGATAATATGTGGGGATATGACCGCCACACGGATCAGACGGTAAATATTTACAGTGCTTTTCTGCAGAACGAGTGGAAGAACGACCGTTGGGGCATTCTGATCGGTGGTCGTCTGGATAAGCATAACATGGTAGATAATGTCATCTTTAGCCCCCGTGCCAACTTGCGTTTCAACCCGACACAGAATATAAACCTGCGTTTGAGCTATTCATCCGGATTCCGTGCTCCGCAGGCTTTTGATGAAGATATGCATATTGAAAATGTGGGCGGAACAGTGGCAATGATTGAGCGTGCGAAGAACTTGAAAGAAGAGAAATCCCAAAGTTTCAGTGCGTCCGCAGATATGTATCACCGTTTCGGAGTATTCCAGACGAATTTCTTGATCGAGGGCTTTTATACAAGACTGACAGATGTCTTCGTGTTGGGCGAACCTTATGACCGTGGCGATGGGATATTGGTAAAAACACGCAGTAACGGTCCCGGCGCGAAAGTGATGGGGCTAACGCTGGAGGGCAAAGTGGCTTATCTTTCCATCCTGCAAATACAAGCGGGACTCACTTTGCAACGCAGCCGATACGATGAACCTCATAAATGGCATGACGACGCACCGGCAGAAAAGAAAATTTTCCGTACTCCCGATACATATGGTTACTTCACAGCTACTTATACTCCCATCAAACCTTTATCCATTGCCCTGTCAGGAACTTATACCGGGAGAATGTTAGTGCAACGCATGGATATCACCGCCGAGAACGCCGAACTGGGCGCAATGCCCGAACGAAAGGCGGAAGCCATCCGTACACCCCGTTTCTTCGATTTGGGAGTGAAACTGGCTTACGACTTCAAGCTATGCAAAACAGTCGATTTGCAACTAAACGGCGGAGTTCAGAACCTCTTTGAGTCTTATCAGAAGGACTTTGATAGAGGAGCTAATCGGGATTCCGGCTATATTTACGGGCCTTCTCTGCCGAGAAGTTTCTTTGCCGGAGTGAAGATTAGCTATTAGGTTGTTTCTATACGATTTTGCAGACTTGTCGAATTTTACAGGGTGTAACTAGTCGGTTTCTCGTCAAGATTCATTAACTTTGTCGGGAAAATAAATGCTAAGCAATGGATATACCGGCTTTACACACACTAACAAACGGCATTATTATCGGAATATGTCTGTCTATATCTTTCGGTCTTGTCTGCTTCAAGCAGATGGCGCACGCCATTAATCCCAAATACAGGCGTGCATGCCATTTCTTCATCGCTGCTTCTCTCATTATCGCTGCCGGTCATTTGGCGGAGTTGCTGGTTGACGGGTTCGGCGTATACCGGTCGTTGGACTTATTCTCAATATTGGTGTTGGTGCTTGCTTCTTCGCAGGCGTTGATGTTCACGTTTATGTTGATATTGCTGTTCGACAGCAGATACGTCACTTTTGCCAATGTGATGAAGCATGCGGCGCCTTCGCTCGTTTTCATTCTGCTGTATGTGGTGAGTTGCTGCATTGAAGCGGACGTCTGTGTATATTCTTTAGCAGAATGGCGTGCGTGTGTCGTTCACAATCTCCCGTTGGCAGTGCGGACCTTGTTCGGTGTCACCTATACCGTACAACTGTTCGTTTACGTCCGCCTCTTTTTCCGTAAAAAACACCGCTACATCACGCATTTAAAAGAATTGACCGGAGAGTGTATCTCAAAACTGGAACTCCGGTGGACGATGCGCGCTTTCCTTTATGCGTTGAGTATCGGCATTGGCGCATGGGTTTTACTTGTCTGTCCGGGACCGATACCCGAGTTTAGTTTCAGTTTCCTTATCGTGGTTTTCTATCCTGCTTTTGCATGGCTGTACACTAACTATCATTACACTTACGAGATGCTACGCCGTTTTATCGTTGAACAGGATGGGAAACTGCCCCAACCACCGCTCGAAGCCGATATGGGCGACCTCATCTGTTACCTGCAATCCGGCGATAGCAACCACTTGTTTGAAGAGCTCGAAGCCTATCTGCAGAAAGAACAACCGTACCTCGACTACAACTTCAAGCGTGACGACCTGATTAAAGCTCTTGGCACAAACGAGCGTAATCTCTCCGCCGCTGTGGGGCGTGCCACAGGACTGACCTTGCAAAATTATCTTCTCCGCCTGCGCATCCGTCATGCCATGGACTTGCTCCTGCTTCCGGACTACGCGAACCACACAATTGAAGACATTGCCGGAGCGTCGGGCTTCAAGGCAATGCGCACCTTCAACCGCAATTTCCGCGAATTGGTAAAAATGACTCCTACCGAGTTCCGCCGACAAAAGTCTGTACTTTAAAGGAGAAGGCGATACTCTTTTATCATCAAATGCTGTTGTTTCCATCAATGCATAGGTAGAAGTTTCTCCGAACAATGGAATTTCCGGCAATCCTGCAAGATTTGCAGGATTTTGGCTATACAATGCAGGATTTTGGCTATACCTTTTCGTTGTTGCATATTACTTTTGTCCGAAAAGAGAACACGATTTATTCACCCTTTTAGAAAGACAAAAGAAGTATGAAACAACTAAGAATCTTTTTCCTCTGCCTTGTGGCAGCAACGTTGGCAACCGCCTGTGGCGACGACAACAATGACGACAACTCTGTGCCCGTAGAGAGCATCACCCTCAATCATGAGACTCTGACCCTGAAATCGGGAGCGACCGAAACGCTGGTTCCCACCATTGTCCCCGACCGGGTGACTGCCGAATCCGTAGTATGGAGCAGTGACAAAACTTCCGTAGCCACCGTAAGTAAAGACGGACTGGTGACCGCCGTAGCTGAAGGAACAGCTACCATCACCGCCACCGCACGCGAAAAGTCCGCCACCTGCCTTGTGACGGTCAGCAACAAGACGCTTGTCACTACCGCAGCCGAACTGAAAACCGCTATTGAAACGGCAGACGGCACTGCGGATGCACCAACACAAATCATCCTCGGTGAAGGTTTTGAGGTTGCTGCGGATGCAGAGCATTTTGCCTTTTCAATAGACGGCAAACACATTGCTATCGACGGCGGAAATAATCCTATCAGCGGAAATTATTTTATTTCCCGTACCGCTAGCGACAAAAGCCTTTTTGAGCTTACAAACGGCGCGTCATTGAAGCTGACCAACCTCAACATTTATGGAAATGCTGATACCTATTCAACTAATATCGCCTGCATATTTGTTAGGGCGTCTTGCAAACTAACGCTGGGTAACGGTTTCGAATTACATTCCGGCAATGGGAATGATAATGACCAGCTAATTGGTATCTCTGTCGGTGATAATGCCACACTCATTATGGAAGGCGATGCTGAAATCTCCAAAAGCATAAAGGGGCAGGAAGTGCTTGTTGCCCCTACAGGAATACTGCAACTGAAAGGCGGAAAAATAAAAGCAAGGGAGGAGGGAACGTATGGGAGTGAACGGAGCCTCTGTCTGCAAGCTGCGATTAATGGCAATCAAGTGACCATCCCCACCGTTACGGTTGAAAACGAACTTCCGGCGGATTCTGATTTTAAATTAGATCTATATGATTACGTGTTGAGTAGTTCCACTGTCCGGCCAGGAGTCGAAACCGTTGTTAAGGGAACCGACAGCTACACCTTGGCTGACAGTGATCTTATGAAGTTCCATCTGATGACTAATACTACTGGGGGCATGACATATTATGACAGTTATTTCGAACTTTATCTGGACGGTAATGCTATCAAGATACGTGCGAAATGACAAGCAGCACAGAACGTAACTAATAAATAGATATTCACTTTCCTTAAAACAATCATTATCATGGCAACAAACGAAAAAATCACGCTCAATGTTGACCTTTACGACAACATCATGACCGAACAAAAAGGCGACTACACCGGACGCGCACGCATCACAGGCAGTCTGCACAACAAAGAAATCGCAGCACGCATCATCAAGGAGCGTACCGAGTACCGGCAGGAAACCATCGAGAACATCCTCGACCTTGCCGACCAGAAGAAGGTGGAAGCCATCGCCGAAGGGAAGAGCGTGGTAGACGGTGTGGGACAGTACATCGTCACCGTACGCGGTTCGTTCCTCGGGGAGAACGCCCAGTTTGACGCCACGAAGCACTCGCTCGGTGTGTCCTACACACCGGGACAACTGCTGCGCGACCAGCTCAAAGCCGTAAAAGTAATCTGCAACGGGCTGGCACAGATGGGGCCGGTCATCAACTCCATCACCGACTCCGTGACGAAGAGTATCAGCCAGGTCATCACTTCCGGCGGTCCTGCCGTTATCAGCGGAAGCAACATTAAAATCCTCGGTGACGACCCTTCGGTCGGCATCTATCTCACCAAAGACGAAGAGGGAGCCGTCCCGTTGAAAGTGTCCGTCATCGTTCACAACGCACCGTCACAACTCACCATCATGCTACCTGCCATAGAAGCCGGAAAGCTCTATGCGCTAAGCATCACGACACAATATAGCGGAAGCAACAAGGCATTGAAAACGCCACGCTCTTACCGTTTCCCGATTCTGCTGGGTGACGAAAACGCGGGTGGCGGCGGTGGCGGCGGCGAAGCGCCCGACCCTGAAATCCCCGGAGGAGGTGAAGCCCCCGACCCGGCTGCATAAAGAAGCAGGTCACGAATGAGGACGGACAGTCCGGCTGCAGACAGCGCATCCGCCCTCATGGCAAACAAAAAAGGCGGCAGCCTTTCATAATTTACCCTTTTAAAGAAAACAGAAAGACGCATGAAACAACTAAGAATCTTTTTCCTCTGCCTTGTGGCAGCAACGTTGGTAACCGCCTGCGGCGGCGACGACAAAGACAACTCTACACCGGTAGAGAAAATCACCCTTGACAAGGAAACACTCCTGCTGAATTCCAACAGCTCGGAAACACTGACCGCCACCGTAACTCCTGCCAGCGCAACGGAAAACACCGTGACATGGAGCAGCGATAAGACCACCGTGGTTACCGTAGACCAAAACGGGAAAGTGAACGCCCTGACCGAAGGAACCGCCACCGTCACGGCAACGGCAGGCGGTAAGTCGGCAACCTGTGTCGTAACGGTATCGGATGCTGTAATTATCAATGCTCCCGAGCAACTACAAGTTGCGTTCGAAGATGCTTCCAGCAACCCCGATAGCCCTACGAAAATCAGGCTGGGGGCAGGGTTTGAACTCGAACTCTGCTATGGAGAGACTTCAGACCCGCACCGGTATATCGAACTGGATGGCGGTGGATTTACTTTGTCTAATGTAACAGGCTCAGAATCAGATGTCGTCACTATAGAATCAACCACCCTGAAACTCAGCAATATCAAGATGAATACCACTGATGACTCAAATTGTGTGATAGCGCTTTATCCGACGAATACGAAGTTGATACTTGGCAGCGGGGCAAAGCTTGATAATCCTACCGGCCGGGCTGTTTATGTCTTTGAGGGATGCCAGCTTATTATGGATGAAGGTTCTTCCGTGAACGGGAGAATCGTATTGCAAACAAATAAATATAACAGTGATGAAGGCGGCAGCTTCTTCTACAAAGGGGGGACATGGGAGAACGCCGAGCTTATGTTCTCCTATGATAACGCAAGCACACTGATGCCGATGACTCTGACCAAAGCACTTGCCAACCCGTACAAACTGACGTTTGTGGCTCAATGGAGTATGCAGCCATCCTATTTCCCCGAAGGTGGATTCACGGTGGTGAAAGGAGACGGATACACCTTAACCCAACTCGATCTTGAGAAAATCACCTCATTGGAAATGGACGTCGCCGATAGTTCTGTAACCTCTGAAAACTGCGAACTGGTACTGGATACAGCCGAAAATGCCATCAAGCTGCGTATCAAAGCAACAGCCTATTGAATACGTAAAACCGGAACGGCGGAAAGGGATGTGTGCCGCAGCAGGCTGGGGAGACGTGCCGCAGCAGGCTAGGGGAGCATGCCACAGCAGGCAAGGAGAGCATGCCACAACAAGTTAGGGAAACGCACCACAGCAAGCTGTGGCAATACACCCTAATTTCCCGGCTACGACAGCACAGAACACGCAAAAAGGCAGCAGTTACTCACAGACGAGAGCAACTGCTGCCTTTTTCACGTGTCACACCATATCCTTGTCTACTTCAAGCAAGTGGCGTACGCTGTTAATCCGTTTCGATTTTCCAGTCTCCAATTGTTCTCGTGGTACTGTCGAAGTTGATGCCGACCTTCACTACTTTCCTGTGGTCTGCCTCATAAGGAATCGCATACCCTTTGCTGTTAATTTGTGCCAAAGCCTCTTCCGCGGTGCCGTCCATTTTAAATTCAAGTACATAAATGGCATCCTGCATTTTGATAACCACGTCCGCTCGTCCGACAGCGCTTTTGACTTCGGTATCCACATATTGTCCCATCAAGCGGAACAGAAGATAGAATATGGTTTGATAATGTTTTTCCTCTTTGTTGTTCAGGTCGTTCGGAATAGAGGCGAAGAAAGACCGGGTGCGTTCAAGGCAAGATTCAAGGTTTCCCTTCATTAAATCACGCACAAAGGACACTACATAAAAGTTGCTTTCGCGCGTAGGTTGGTAAAGATAAGAAGGGATGAGCGACTCGATAAAGCCGATTCTTACTTCCTCGTTCGGGTAGCCTAATGTATAGGTACGAAAGAAAGCATCGTACGACTTGATTGTGAGATAACCGCTTTGGTAGAGCACCGGAATAGGGTCGGTGAGACAATCCGTAGCCTTGTCGAAGTCTTCCGGCTTGGCGTCCATACGGTCGAGCAGCCGGATGTCAAAGTTCATTTGTTGCAGGAGTTCTATCAGAAAGGTAGGGGTACCGGTAGAAAACCAGTAGTTCTCATAACTCTTTTGAGCAAAAGCATTAATCAGGCTGAAAGGATTGTACACATCCACACAGGATTTACTGAAATGATATCCGTCATATTGCTTCTTCAAGTGGGCACACGCCTCTTCATACGTTTCATCGTTGGCTTGTGCCATCTGTTCGACATCAATTTTCATCTGTGTCAGCAGTTCCTGTTCGGTGATACCGCAGATAGTGCTGTAATTATCGCTCATGCTGACGTTCTGAAGATTGTTAAGTTCGCTGAAAATGCTCATCTGGCTGAATTTGCTGATGCCCGTCAGGAAGAGGAAGCGAAGATATTTACCTGACTTTTTTAAGGGGCTGAAGAAGTCGCGCATGATACCACGAATCTCATGCTGCAACTCATGGTTATTGTTACTGTCCAGCATCGGGGCATCATATTCGTCCACTAATACGACAACCTGCTGCCCGGTTTGCTCATAAGCGCGGCGAATGATACCTTCCAGACGTAAACTAAATGTGTCTTCGCCTTCCTGACGTCCGTAGATGTTTTCCCAAAGTAACAGCTGAACATTGATAGATGCGCGAAGTGACTCTGCTTCCATATATTTACTGCCACTAAAGTCGATATGTAGCACCGGATACACTGTCCAGTCTTTCTCTAACTGCTCCATGTCAAGTCCGTTGAAAAGTTCTTTCTTTCCCAGAAAATAGGCTTCGAGCGTAGAGATGAGCAGGCTCTTTCCGAAACGACGGGGACGACTCAGGAAATAAATCTTATTTGTATTGACGAGTTGATAAATCAGTGCAGTCTTATCAACATATATGTAATTATTATTGCGCAAATCTTCAAAATCCTGTATCCCGATAGGATAGCGCCTGAATGTTCCTTCTTCCATATCAAATTTTTATTAAAATGTGAACGATGAACGCAAAGTTAAGAAAAAGAAGCGGAATAGCTTTCTTTGTTGCCGAAGATTTTCACGTGTCACACCATATCCTTGTCTACCCCGAATTTCTCATCCGTCTGACACTCCCCGGCAGGTTCCACATGCACCAAAATATCATAGACATTATCTATCGAACTTTCAATACTTTTCTCCACCGCCCCGGCAATCTCATGCGCTTGTGTAATCGTTATCTGCGGATTCACCTCTATATCGAGCGTAATGATATACCGGTTTCCTATCATTCTCGACCTGACCCGGTGCGGATTACTTGCTCCCGGCACTTTCTCGACAGCTTCAAATATCTTATTATACACATTGACATCCTTCACGCCATCCATAAGCTCCACATTCGAGTCGAGAAAAATACCGATGGACGACTTGATGATAAAGAGGCTGATTATCAATCCCGTTATCGAATCGAGTATCGGCAATTTGAATATAAAAGTAAAAATCAACCCTAATAAAACTCCGGCCGAAATGACAACATCATTACGCATATTTATCGCATTCGCCGTCAGCATGGAACTGTCTATTTTCTTTCCCTGTTTGTACTGGTACGAAGCCAGCATCAGTTTGCCGACAATAGAGAATATAGTCACATAGATAGCGATAGCCGATGGTATCTCTTTCACTTCATCTGAAAAGATGCTTTGAATGGAAGATATCAACATTTGCATACCGGCATAAAATATCACCAGTGACAGAATCTTTGTCGCGATGCCTTCCGCTTTCTCATAACCGAATACATATTTCTTTGAAGGAGGACGGTTGATGAGGCGTGCCGTAAAAATCATAACGATAGAGATAACAACATCGGTTGCCGAGTCGATACCGTCGCCCACTACGGCCAGACTACCGGCCCATAAACCGATGATGATTTTAGATGCGGATAGGATTGCATTGCCAATTGTGCTAATCCATGAGGTTTTGATTAAGATGTTCTCTCTTGACATTGGAAGTGACTCTTTATAATTAATTGATTGAGATTGGCTAGCAAAGATAAACATTTATAGGAGTCTGTGACGTCAAGTCGCAAA
>OGOW01003073.1_pt1 | contig 12367 bp, 10 predicted proteins | sample 1552781 | NCBI WGS metagenome assembly OGOW01 (sample SAMEA2580145, study PRJEB22360) | human gut metagenome | biome: human gut; feature: human-associated habitat; material: faeces | place: Denmark | collected 2008/2010
GCAAGCGACCGCCGCAGGCGCGGGAATGTGCCAAGGCACATTCTTTTTTTCGCAGTTTGTTATGCAGGTTTTGCAGGCTGCCAGACATCTTAACTGCCACTGCCAGATTCTGCAGGCGGCTTCATTTCAAAGAAACATTTCAATTCTTATTTGCGCAAGTTTTATATCCCATAAATTTACATTTTTTTTACAGAAGTTACTCCAAAATATGATAGAAAGCTTTTTTCACACATACTATGCTGAAAAACAGAAGAAAGCAGAAAAATACTGCATACATAGCAGGGAGGAAGTACAGTGCCATCAACTTATGCACATTATTGTTTTGGAAAAGCGGTATATAGACGGTTACCACAGGAAATACAGGAGGAGATAAAAGCATATAGCCCGCTCTATATGACTGGATTACACGGACCGGATATTCTCTTTTATTATAAGCCTTTAAAGTCAAATGCCATCAACCGGATAGGTTATGGAATGCATGGCAGACCGGCAGATGAATTTTTTAAAAAAGCCTGGATGCGGGCAAGGGAGCTGCCGGAAGGAAGAGGTGGATTTGCATATCTCTATGGATTTATCTGCCATTTTGCACTGGACCATAGCTGTCATCCATATATTGAAAAGAAGATAAAGGAAAGCGGTGTAACCCATGCAGAAATCGAGGTGGAATTTGACCGGATGCTTTTAGCAAAGCGGGGACACAATCCGCTTACCCACAGGCTTGCAGGCCATATCCCAACAGATATGACCAGTGCGGGAACAATTGCGGAATTTTTCCCAGAGGTTACAGCAGAGGAAGTGCAGCAGGCACTAAAGAGCATGAAGCATTATAACAATCTTCTGGTTGCACCGGGGCACCTAAAACGCGGGTTCATTTATGCATTGCTGGCAATGACCGGAAACTATAAGGAAATGCATGGACTAATCGTCAATTACAAGCCGAACCCGAAATGTGCAGATAGTAATATCCGGCTGAGCCAGTTATATCATGATGCCATTTCACTGGCGGTGCGACTCATCTGTGAATACCGGGAAAACGGCGCGGCGGACAGCGAATATCAGCATACCTTTGGAGTGGAATAGGAGTAGGAAAATGGGAAAAGAAAAGATGACAAAATTAGAAAAACAATGGGTACTTTATGATGTGGGAAATTCAGCATTTGTCATGCTGGTGTCCACCATTATTCCGATTTATTTTAAAAATATGGCAACCGCAAGTGGTATTTCCGCCGTAAATTCAACGGCATATTTAAGCTATGCCATTTCAATTTCCACGATTCTGGTGGCACTGTTAGGACCAGTCTGTGGAGCGGCAGCGGACAATAAAGGCTTTAAAAAGCCGTTGTTTACCGCATTTATGATGATTGGCGTAATCGCCTGTGCAGCCATGGGAATTCCGAAAACCTGGCTGGCATTTCTGGTGGTATTTGTCATTGCAAAAGTGGGATTTTCCGGCAGCCTGATTTTCTATGATTCCATGCTGGTAGATGTGACCACAGACGAGCGGATGGATGAAGTTTCTTCCCATGGATATGCCTGGGGCTATATCGGAAGCTGTATTCCGTTTGTAGGAAGCCTGATTCTGGTGCTGATGTCAGACAGAATCGGAATTTCTGCTGCCATGGCAATGATGCTGGCATTTGGCATTACCGCCATCTGGTGGGTGGCAGTGACCATTCCGTTGTTGTTAAATTATAAACAGAATTATTATGCAGAGACAAAAGTGTCCGTAAAAGAAACTGTTGTCCGTCTGGGAAATATTTTTTCCGAGTTAAAAGCTAATAAGAAGGTTCTCCTGTTCCTCATCTCGTTCTTTTTCTACATAGACGGTGTGTATACCATTATCGAAATGTCCACCGCATATGGCAAAGATGTGGGAATCGGTGACAGCAGCATGCTCTTGGCGCTGCTTTTAACACAGGTGGTAGCCTTCCCTTGCTCCATTCTTTTTGGAAAGCTTGCCCGCAGATTTGAATCCGAGAAATTGATTTTAGTCTGCATCGGAGCGTATTTTCTCATCGCACTGTTTGCATTGCAGCTTGATACCGCATGGAAATTCTGGTTCTTAGCGACCTGCGTCGGTGTCTTCCAGGGTGCCATCCAGGCACTCTCCCGGTCTTATTATGCGAAGATTATTCCGAAAGAAAAAGCAAGCGAATACTTCGGCGTGTTTGACATTTTTGGAAAAGGAGCTTCCTTCCTTGGCACAATGCTGATGGGAATCTCCACCCAGCTGTTTCACACCTCCAAAGCAGGCGTGGTTATGATAGCAGTGTTGTTTGTACTGGGCTTTGTGACCTTCTGCTTGCAGGGGCGGCAGGCACAGAAGGGAGCACAGACACAGTCGGTAAATCCGGCACAGCAGAAATTGCAGACGCAGAATCTATAAAGAAATGTTGGTAATGGAAGACAGGTGGAGGCGTTCGTATCCCCATCCGGCGAATCTCGGTCTTTTTATAGCAAAGCATTGGAATTGTTACTTCAATAGAAGGAAAAACTAACATTCAGTTGAATTTATATAAAATCTGTGATACGTTTACTGAAGAGGTGTTAAACAAAGGTAATTATTTACTTTGGGAGCAGAAAATAAAGTGAGGAAGCGTATGACAGTAAAAGAAATTGCAAAGCTGGCGAATGTATCACCGGCAACCGTATCCAATGTACTGAATCACCGGAATAATGTGGGAAAAGAGACAAGACAGCGGATCTTAGAGATTTGCAAGGAAAATGGCTATGATATTAACAAGGGGAAAAATAAGAAGCCGGCAGAAGATACCAATACCATTCTTTTTAATTTCAGTGATTATGAGCGTAACTTTTATTTGAAAATCATTCATGGAATCAGCGATTATGTGTATTCCAGAGGATATGATTTAATGATATGTACCAATAAATCCTGTGAAAAATTTATGGACCCGGCATTGACTTGCGGAACCATCATGCTGGATATGAAATGTAAGAATTCCACTTTAATCCAGAAGGCAAATGAAGGTTATCCCATTGTGGCACTGGACCGGATTATGGATGTGCCGAATATTAAGAGCGTGGTAGTCAATAACTATGCGCCAATGGCAGAGCTGGTGCAGGGGCTGGTGGATAAAGGCTATCGCCGCTTTGGATATATTGCAGGAATAGATACGCTGGATAACCAGGAACGTTATCGGGCATTAAAAGATGTATTGCAGAAAAATGGAATTACATTCAGCCGGGAAAATTATTTCTTGGGAGATTATTATGAAAAGAGCGGTTATCAGTCAGCAAGACTGATGCTTTTATCAGATAATATTCCGGAAGTGTTAGTCTGTGCGAATGACAATATGGCAATCGGAGCAATGAAGGCACTGCGGCAGGAAGGTCTTAAGATTCCGGATGATATAGCAGTAACCGGATTCGATGGAACCGAGATGTCAGAACTGATGGGACTTACCACGGTAGATATCCCGGATTATGAGAGAGGCTATCTGGCGGCCCAGTTTCTGCTTCAGAATATTGCGGGAAGCTGCAGTTTTGACACCTTTAAGATTGCCGCGAAGGTTCACTGGAGAAAGACCACACGATAGAAAATAAGATAAAAAATAGGACATGGAAGAATCTTCTGGTACAGAGGGTTCTTCTTTTTTTCGCGAGTAGCGAGAAATTCGCAAAGCGTGTTTCGTGTAGTTTGTGAGAGTAGCGAAAATTTACTATAATAATATTACTTGTTTTACTAAAGAAAAGGTAAATATTTACTAAATTTACTAAAAACAAGTCTTGAAACGGTCGTTTTGCACAACAAAACCATGTAAAAACAGTGAAAAAGGTAGAAAGATAACGAAGAGGATTGACGAATTAGTAAAATTTATGTAAAGTATAGTTATCAAAAACAAAGCAACACAAGGAGGGTACAAAATGAAGAAGAGAAAAATCGTATCATTAGTATTGGCAACAGTTTTAGGTGCTTCCATGGTATTAGGAGGATGCGGTTCTAAGGGAGGATCTGATGCTTCCAATACAGAGGGCGCAAGCGGAGAGAGTAAAGGAAAGATTACCATCTTCCAGCAGAAAACAGAGATTTATGATCAGTTGAAAGAACTTGCTAAAGACTATGAAAAAGAGACCGGTGTAGAAGTAGAAGTCTGGCAGATTTCCGGAGATGATTATTACCAGAACTTAAAGACTTATATGTCAAGTGAATCCGGTCCTACCGTATTTTCACTTTCTTCCAGCACAGAGATTGCGGAGATGTCCGCTTACTTAGAGGATTTAAGTGATTTGAGTTTCTTAGACAAGATTAATGATGACCTTATTGCAAAGAGCGATGATAAGACAGTCGGTGTTCCGATGACAGCAGAAGGCTTCGGACTGGTTTATAACAAAAACTTAATCAGTGAAGACCAGATTAATACAACCGATGCATTGGTTCAGACTATCAAAGATGCAGCAGCCGATGGGGAGACAGGACTTGGACTTTCACAGGAAGCGTACTTCTTAATCGGACAGATTTTAAATACTCCATTCGCATTACAGGATGATCCGGCACAGTTCTGTCAGGATGTATACGATGGAAAGGTAAACATCGCCGACGTAAAAGAGTTCCAGGAACTTGGACAGATTTTCGAAGCAATCAAAGAGAACCAGAAGAATCCACTGGAAGTATCTTATGATGACAACTGTGGTGACTTTGCAACCGGTAAAACAGAAATGATTCATCAGGGTAACTGGTGCTACTCCCTATTTTCATCCTATGATGTAGACTTTGATATGGGAATTGCTCCATTACCAATCGCAGGCAACAAATCCATCGCAGTCGGTGTTCCATCTGTATGGTGTGTAAATACAGACGCAAGTGACAGTGACAAACAGTTAGCAAAAGATTTCTTAAACTGGTTATATACAAGTGAAACAGGAGCTGATTACCTTACCAACAAATTTGGATTCATTCCGGTAGTAGACGGTATGGAAGCTGATAACTTAGACCCATTATCACAGGCAGTATCTGATGCAATCGCAGAAGGCAACATCATTCCTTGGACATTCAATGAGGAGTGGCCTGCAGGTATCATCACAACTTACCTGGTACAGAACGCAGAGGAATACTTCTCCTCGGATATGACAACCGATGAATTCTTAAGAGCATTAAATGATTCATTCGTAACAGCAGCAAATGAATAAACATTAATTGCAGGTGCTGCCTCTGGCAGCACCTGTTCACTTTAGAAAAGGAATGAGGGACAAAGATGAAGATAAAAAAAGGCTGGTATGCATTATTTACCGCTCCATTGATGATTATGTTTTGCATTATAGTAATCATTCCGTTTTTCACGGGAATGGGTTATTCCCTTGTATCCTGGGATGGACTGGCAAAAAGTGAAAAGGTATTTGTAGGATTGTCCAACTATGCAAAGATTTTTTCGGATAAACAATTTCTGACATCATTAGTAAGAACAACATTATTTACATTAATTACCGTAGTAATTGTCAATGTACTGGCACTGGCATTTGCAGTATTGGTAACAACCAAACTGAAGGTGCGTAATGTGGCAAGAACCATGTTATTCTTACCATACCTGATTGGTGGATTGATTTTAGGTTATATCTGGCAGTACGTTCTTGGAGACGCAATGAGTACAATCGGAGATATGACCGGATTAACAAACATATTTTTTAACTGGCTTGTAAATAAGAAAATGGCTTTCTGTGCCATGATTGTAGTATCTACATGGCAGATGGCAGGATATATGATGATTGTATATATCGCAGGATTAGAAGCAATTTCCGATGATGTAATCGAAGCTGCAGAGGTTGACGGGGCAGGCTTCTGGAGAACTTTAATCAACATTAAGCTTCCGCTGATTATGTCATCCATTACAATATGTCTGTTCTTAACATTATCCAACTGTTTCAAGATTTATGATGTAAACGTTTCACTGACAGGCGGTGGACCAAACAACTCAACAGAAATGGTGTCCATGAATATTTTTAATGAAATCTTTACCAAGAGCCATTTCGGATATGGACAGGCAAAAGCAATCGTATTCTTTGTCATCATTGCATTGATTACATTAATTCAGGTTAAGATTACTGGCGATAAGGAGGTGTCAGCATAATGAAGAGAAAACCAGTTGGAAAAATAATCGTAAATATTCTGGCGATATTGTTGTGCTGCGTATGGTTGGTTCCGGTATATATGGTAATCGTAAATGCCTTCAAGAGCCGTGCAGAATTATATGAAAATATCTTCGCCTTTCCAAAACATTTTACACTGGAATATTTCCAGGGCGCTTTAAAGAAAATGGATTTTTTAATGGCATTTAAGAATTCCATCATCGTAACAGTAATTGCAGTAGGAATTATCGTATTACTGAGTGCTATGACAGCGTGGATGTTTGTCCGCTCTAATAATAAATTAAGTAAATTCTTATACGGACTTCTGATTCTTACCATGCTGATTCCGTTCCAGACCATTATGATGCCATTGATGCAGGAAATGAATCAGTTTGGGAAATTCTTCGGTATTCCGTTTAAAGATTCCTTAGGTGGATTAATCTTTATGTATGTAGGCTTTGGCGCCGGCATGGGTGTGTTCTTATTCCATGGATTTATCAAATCCTCCGTTCCGGTATCCTTAGAGGAAGCCGCAATTATTGATGGATGTAATACCTGGCAGCTATTCTGGAGAATTGTATTCCCAATTTTAAAATCCATTACCGTAACTGTAATTATTCTGGATGTTATCTGGATCTGGAACGACTACTTATTACCATCACTGACACTGACCAGTATCAAAAATAAAACCATTCCGCTGGCAATGTCACTGTTCTTTGGACAGTATACCATCGAGTGGAATATGGCAATGGCGGCACTGACATTTACCATTATTCCGGTTATCATTTTCTATCTGCTTTGCCAGAAACATATTATCAAAGGTGTAGCAGCCGGTGCAGTAAAGGGTTAAAGAGAGGGAGCGTATATGAGTAAAATTTATCAGGTAACAGGAATTGGATTAAATGAGAAGAACCTGCAGCTGCAGGAAACCATTTTTCATAATGCCAATGGCTATATCGGAGTACGCGGCACCCTGGAAGAAGGCGTTCCGGCAGATTTCGACACCATGCGGGGAATGTATATTAACGGCTTTTATGATATTGCACCTATGAAGCAGGCAGAAAAACTTTGTAATCTCGTGGAAGACAAAGAGAGTATGTTAAATGTGGCAGATACCCAGACCATAGAGGTGTCCTTTGACGGGCAGAAATTTTCCATGGCGGATGATGCAGACTGCCGTTATGTAAGAACGCTGGATATGGAAAAAGGAATTACCAGACGTGAAGTAGACTGGAGCAACAAGGAAGGAAAGCAGCTTCATTTTAATATTACAAGAATGGCTTCCTTTGAAGAACGTTCCCTTTTTACCATTGATTACTGCTTCCAGTCCATTGATTTTTCCGGAACAGTAGAAATACATTCCAGACATTTAGGACTGGTCAGAAATTATTTTAATCCAAAGGACCCAAGACTGGCAGGGGAAAGCCACAATCATTTGAAAAAAGAAGATGTTCACATATGTGAATCCGGTGCATGCCTCGTAAGTTCTACCGTAGAGAGCCATCTTAAGGTGGCAAGTGCAGTGGCAAACATAGTCACTGTTAACCAGAAGCGCCAGCCATCAGAAGTAGTAACCTATGATGAGACCGCACATGCAATGGACGTAAGCTACCGCTTTGATATACGGCCGGGAGATGAAGTAAGAATCATAAAATACAGCATTTTTACAGATTCTATCCGGGAAGAGGATTGCAGAAATGTCGCAGACGAGAAGCTTTCCAAAGTAGTGGAGCAGGGAATTGCTTCTTATTATAAAAAACAGCAGGAATATTTAAAAGAGTTCTGGAACAACTCTTCCATGGAAATCGTGGGAGACAGAGATTTAAATGAATCTCTCTGTTTTAATATGTATCAGCTTCTGCAGTCAGCCGGTTACGACGGATATTCCAGCATTGCAGCGAAAGGCTTAAGTGGTGAAGGCTATGAAGGACATTATTTCTGGGATACGGAAATGTTTATGGTACCGTATTTTGCCATGACCAATCCGGCAATCGCAAGAAAGCTCTTGGAATACCGCTATAAGACATTAGGAAAAGCCAAAGAAAATGCGGCTCTGTTAGGACATAAAAAGGGTGCGCTGTATCCGTGGCGTACCATTACCGGAAGAGAATGCTCCGGCTATTATCCATCCGGAACGGCACAGTATCATATCGATGGAGATATTGCATATGCCGTAATTCTCTATTACAAAACCAGCGGAGACTGGGAATTTATCAAGGAAATGGGTTTAAAGATTCTCTTAGAGACCAACCGTCTGTGGCTGGATGTGGGAAATTATTATAAAGACCGTTTTGTCATTAACTGTGTGACCGGACCGGATGAGTATACCTGCATTGTAAATAACAATTACTATACCAATGCCAGTGCAAAATACAGCATGCAGTGGTGTCTGAAATTTATCCAACGCCTGGCAGAGGAAAAGGATGCTTACCAGCAGTTTGTAAAAGAAAATGACCTGACAGAGGAAGAAATTCAGGCAATGAAGGAAGCGGAAGAAAAGATGTATCTTCCATATGATGAAACCCTTGGCATCAATCCGCAGGATGACTCCTTCTTGCAGAAACCAATCTGGGATTTAGAGCACACACCACAGGAAGAATTCCCTCTGTTACTGCATTATCATCCGTTACATTTATACCGTTATCAGGTATGTAAACAGGCAGATACAGTGTTAGCACATTATCTTTTTCCGGATTATCAGGACAAAGAAACAGAAGAGAACTCTTTCCGCTATTATGAGAAAATTACAACCCATGATTCATCCCTTTCCACCTGTGTATTCAGTATCATGGCATCCCGACTGGGCTTAAAGGATAAGGCATACTATTACTTTGGCGACTCTGCCAAGATGGACCTTTTGAATACCCACAAGAACAGCAAGGATGGAATACATGCAGCAAATATGGGTGGAAGCTATATGGCAATTGTCAATGGATTTGCCAGAGTGCAGGCAGAAGAGGACAAGCTTTTCTTAGCACCGGCTTTGCCGGAAAACTGGCAGGGTTATCATTTCCGTATCCGTTATCACGGAAGCCTCTTAGAGGTCAGCGTAAATAAAGAGACCTGCAGTATTGAACAGTTAGAAGGCACAGCCATTACCGTGGAATTATATGGAAAAGAGTATGTGTTAGAAGCAGCTAATCAGAAAGTGGAAGTACCATATCAGGAAAATTAAGAGAAAAATAAAAAGAAGGTGAAGCTATGAAATACAATATTATTCCGGTTCAGACGCCGAAGGCAACGGATGCAAGATTGTATACTTATATATTAGATAATTTTGAAGAAATCGACAGTAACCGCACCCGCCCGCTGGTACTTATCTGTCCGGGCGGAGGCTATGAATTTACCTCCGACCGGGAGGCAGAAGCGGTTGCAGTACAGTATATTGCCAGAGGATTTCATGCCTGCGTCCTGCGCTACAGCGTAGCTCCTGCAGAATTTCCCCAGTCCCTCTGCGAACTGGCATGGAGTGTGGCATATTTAAGAGAGCATGCAAAAGAATATGGCATTAAGCCGGATAAAATTATTGTATCCGGATTTTCCGCCGGTGGTCATCTGGCAGCAAGTCTTGGGGTCTTCTGGGATAAGGACTGGCTTGCAAAAGAAACAGGACTTACCGCAGAGCAGATGCGGCCAAATGGATTACTGCTTTCTTATCCGGTAATTACATCTGGAACATATGCACATCACGGCAGTATTGAAAACCTGATGGGAACGAAAAAGAGCAAAGAATTAGAAGAGCTTTTAAGTCTGGAGCATCAGGTAGGAAAGCAGGTGCCACCGGTGTTTATCTGGCATACCTTAACGGACCAGTCGGTGCCAATCCAGAATACACTGATGTTTACGGAAGAACTGGTAAAGAATCAGGTTTCCGTGGAAGCTCACATTTTCCCGGAAGGACTGCATGGACTTTCGCTTGCCAATGAAGAAACGCAGATTACGGAGACAGGATTCGGTATTCAGAAACGTTGTCAGTACTGGATAACATTAGCTGGAAAATGGGTGGCAGATTTGGAGGGATAAGATGAAATTTAAAGGAATTTTATTTGACCTGGATGGAGTACTGGTTCATACCGATAAGCTCCATTATCGTGCATGGAAGAAAATAGCTGATGAATGCGGCATTCTCTTTAATGAAGAGATTAACAATCTGCTGCGGGGTGTAAGCAGAATGGAAAGCCTTGAAATTATTTTAAGAAACTACCATGGACCGGCACTTTCCCAGAAAGAGAAGGAAGCACTGGCAGAAGAAAAAAATAATTACTATAAAGAAGAATTAAAGAGCATGACACCGGATGATGTAACCGTCGAAGTCCGTGAAACCTTAGCAGCGTTAAAGGCAGCAGGCATTAAAATTGCCATTGGCTCTTCCAGCAAAAATACAAAATTTATCTTAAAACGGGTGGGGCTTGATGATGTATTTGATGCAGTTTCCGATGGAACAAATATTACAAAATCAAAGCCAGATCCTGAAGTATTTTTAAAAGCGGCAGAATACATTGCTCTTGCACCGGAGGATTGTCTGGTGGTAGAGGATGCAGTTGCCGGAATTGAAGCAGCAAAGCGCGGTGGAATGAAGGCTGCCGGAATCGGGGATGCCGCTTTCTGTGAGAAAACAGATTATCCGATTACAACTTTTGCTGATTTAAAGGACATTGCACTGTGATTTACTATACATATCCGGGCTTCCGGAATAAGGCACTGACCATAAGCTATGATGATGGCTTATGGTCAGATGTGCATTTACTGGAAATATTGAACCGCTATGGAATTCGGGGAACCTTCAACTTGAATTCCGGCTGCATGACAGAAGAAAGGCGTATTGGAAAAGAGAAAATTCCCGCTCTTTATAAAGGTCATGAAATTGCAACCCATGGGGTTAAACATCTGACCCTTGCCCGCTGTCCCATGACGGATGTGGTAAAAGAAATCTTAGAGGACAGGCAGGCATTGGAAGGACTGACCGGAGAAATCGTCTGCGGTCATGCTTATCCCAATGGCTCCTACAGCCCGGAGATAAAGACGTTATTGCCATCCCTTGGGATTCATTATGCCAGAACAGCAACCGACACAGGATTGTATACACACCCGCAGGACTTCTATGAATGGAATCCAACGTGCCACCATAACAACCGGCTTATGTACCATGCAAAAGAATTCTTATCCTTTGATCTGCCACAGTTCCAGTATTTATTCTATGTCTGGGGACACAGCTATGAATTCGACCGGGATAACAACTGGTATGTCATCGAAGAATTCTGCAAAATGATTGGCGGCAGAGAGGACATCTGGTATGCTACCAATGCAGAAGTCTGTCATTACCTCATGGCAGTAAAACAGGTTCACACCAGCGTAGATGAGAAGCTGCTTTTCAACGGAAGCGGGCAGGACATTTATCTTATCCGTAATGGAGAAAACATTCTTCTGCGTCCGGGTGAACTACAACGAATTCATTCCCCTGAAAGTCATGGTAAATTGAGAAAAATAGTGCTATAATTCTTGCATTACACTGACTTTACAGGTGGGAGTGAAGGGTTAGAGGAAAGGCATTCGAAGCCGGGGTTATGAAAAAATAGGTTTTCTTTTCACAACTCCGGCTTCGAATAATTTTATCTCACCCCTTCACCCCACCGGAAAATAAGATAAAAGGGGAACACACAATGTTAGCAATGATTGAATCCATCAACAGTGCAGTGAATAATTTCATCTGGGGCGTTCCAGCCATGATCTGCATTATCGGTGTCGGGCTTTATCTAAGCCTGCGGACCGGATTTATCCAGATTCGCAAATTCCCTTATGCACTGAAAACCACGCTCGGAAGAATTTTCAAAAAGAAGGAAGCTTCTGACGGCTCCATGACTCCTTTCCAGGCTGTCTGTACGGCCCTCGCCGGAACGGTCGGTACCGGAAATATCGCCGGTGTCGCCGGTGCGATCGCGATCGGCGGTCCGGGTGCCGTGTTCTGGATGTGGATCTCCGCAATCCTTGGAATGTGCACGAAATTCACTGAGGTCACACTTGCCGTTCATTTCCGCGAACGAAATAAAAAGGGTGATTATGTCGGCGGTCCGATGTACTACATCAAAAACGGACTATCTAAAAAGTGGTATTTTCTGGCGTTTCTCTATGCAGTATTCGGTGTGCTGACTGTATTCGGTACAGGCAACGCCACACAGGTAAACACCATCGTTGCTTCCATCAATTCTGCCCTGATGAGCTTCCATATCATTGATGGAACCAATGACAAAGCGAACCTGATCTTCGGCATCTTTATTGCCGCGCTTGT
>OGOW01003080.1_pt1 | contig 12340 bp, 9 predicted proteins | sample 1552781 | NCBI WGS metagenome assembly OGOW01 (sample SAMEA2580145, study PRJEB22360) | human gut metagenome | biome: human gut; feature: human-associated habitat; material: faeces | place: Denmark | collected 2008/2010
CATCTCTAAAAATAAAAGCCTTACTAGCGGGTATTAATGTATTATCATTATCACCAATATATAATTTAATTGTACTTTGCTCATGACTATAAGTACTATAACCTGAAACATCATAAATTATGGCTTTATTATTTTCCATAACCACAATGCTGTAATTACTTTTAACTTCTTTTTCAACAGATTCAGAATCACTAGTATCTTTAGAACATGCACTTATAAAGCTCATCATAACTCCAGCCATAATTAATGATTTTAACTTTAACAAATCCTTCTTTTTCATAAAATTCCTTTCGTTAATTAAATATTATTATACTTATATAATATACTCATGTCAAAAACATCTAAAATACAATTTACAATATATAAACAAATAACTGAAATATGTAAGAAATTATATATTTTATCATGTCAAATTTGTGTTAAAAGTCTTTAAAAAACTAAAATTCTATGTTATCCTTATTTAGTGTGATGAACTAAGATAAACAAGCATTACTATAAAAATAAACAACGAAAGGAATGAGTTTATGGTAAAGTATGATGAATCAAGCATCAAAATATTAGAGGGTTTAGAAGCCGTAAGAAAAAGACCTGGTATGTATATCGGTTCCACTGATAAAAGAGGTCTTCATCATTTAGTATGGGAAATTGTTGATAATGGTATTGATGAAGTAATCAATGGCTATGGTAATTACATTAAAATATCTTTAAATAAAGATGGCTCAGTAACAGTAAGTGATGAGGGACGTGGTGTTCCAATTGGTATGCATGAATCCGGAAAATCAACTCCCGAAGTAATTTATACAATCTTACATGCTGGTGGTAAATTTACTGAAGCTGGATACAAAGTATCCGGAGGACTCCATGGTGTAGGAGCAAGTGTTGTAAATGCCTTATCTAAGAGAATGGATGTAACAATCTATCGTGATGGTTTAATTTCTAACATAACCTTTGAAAATGGTGGTCATGTTAAAGAAAAACTTCATACTATCGGTAAGACTAATAAAACAGGAACCATTGTAACATTCTTACCAGATCCTGAAATCTTTAAATCAACTCAATTTTCCTTTACGACCATTGCTGAACGTATGCAAGAATCAGCTTTCTTACTTAGTGGCCTAACTATTGAAGTTATAGATGAAATTGATAATAAAAATGTTAAATATCATTATGAAAATGGCTTAGTATCCTTTATTGACTATATGAACGAAAATAAAACACCATTACATAAAGTCATTAACTTTAGCGGTACTAAACAAGGTATTGAAGTAGAAATTGCCATGCAATATACTAACTCTTACTCTGAAGAAATCTTATCATTTGTTAATAACGTTAAAACTAGTGATGGTGGAACACATGAAGTAGGTTTCAAAACCGGAATAACCAAAGTATTTAACGATTATGCTAAACAAAATAACTTAGTTAAAGGCAAAGATAGCGTTTTTGATGGCTCTGACGTAAGAGAAGGCTTATCCGCTGTAATCAACCTTAAAGTACCAGAAGAATTATTACAATTTGAAGGCCAAACAAAAGGCAAACTAGGTACTCCTGAAGCTAGAACTGCTACCGAAAATGTTGTCTACGATAATCTTCAATTCTTCTTAGAAGAAAACAAAGAAATCGCCTTATCAATCATTGAAAAAGCCCAAAAAAGTAAACTAGCTCGTGAAGCTGCTAGAAAAGCCCGTGAAGAAGCTAGAAATGGTAAAAATAAGAACAAAATCGAAAAAAATTTATCCGGTAAACTTGCCCCTGCTCAAAGTAAGAACCCTAAAATCAACGAATTATTCCTAGTCGAAGGAGATTCAGCCGGTGGTTCTGCTAAAGGTGGCCGTGACCGTAAATTCCAAGCCATCTTACCACTTAGAGGTAAAGTTTTAAATACTGCTAAAGCCTCAATGGAAGATATATATAAAAATGAAGAAATAAATACTTTAATTCATACAATTGGTGCTGGTGTTGGCCAAAATTTTGATGCCAGTGAATCAAACTACGACAAAGTAATCATCATGACCGATGCCGATGTCGATGGTGCCCATATCCAAATATTACTTTTAACCTTCTTCTATCACTATATGCGTGGTCTAATCGAACAAGGAAAACTTTTTATCGCCTTGCCACCACTATATAAATTAGATTATGGTAAAAAACATTATTATGCTTATACCGATGATGAATTAAATGAAATAAAAAACAATCATACCGGAAAATATTCTATTCAAAGATATAAAGGTTTAGGTGAAATGAATGCTGACCAACTATGGGAAACAACTATGAACCCTGATTCTAGAACCCTAATTAGAGTTAACATCACAGATGCCGCCTTAGCTCAAAAACGAGTAGAAGTATTAATGGGTGATAAAGTCGAACCAAGAAAAGAGTGGATAGACGAAAACGTTGAATTCACCTTAGAAGACGATTATAGAGGGTAGGGAAATAATGGAAAATGAAGTTGTAAAAAGAATACAAGATTATGCCTTAGAAGAAATTATGGGTCTTCGTTTTGGCGCTTATGCTAAAGAAATAATCCAAGACCGTGCTATCCCTGATGTTAGAGATGGCCTAAAACCCGTTCAACGAAGAATTCTTTTTGACATGTATAAAAATAATAATACTTACGATAAAGGCTACATCAAATGTGCCGCTACTGTAGGAGATGTTTTAGGTAAATGGCATCCCCATGGCGACTCTTCTGTATATGATGCCATGGTTCGTATGTCCCAATGGTGGAAACAAAATAACATCTTAATTGATATGCATGGTAACAATGGTTCCATGGATGGTGATGGTGCTGCTGCATATCGTTATACCGAAGCTAGACTATCTAAAATAGCTGGCGAACTACTAAAAGACTTAGACAAAAATACTGTTGCTTGGGCTCCTAACTTTGATGATAGATTTCTTGAACCAACAGTACTACCTGCTAAATTTCCTAATTTACTAGTAAATGGTACTAATGGTATCAGTGCGGGCTACGCAACCAATATTCCTCCACATAACTTAGGGGAAATAATCGATGCCACAATAAAAAGAATCGAATCCCCAAACTGCCGTTTAGAAACAATACTAGATATCGTTAAAGGACCAGATTTTCCAACTGGTGGTATTTGTATGGGCAAATCAGGTATCGTTGATGCCTTCACTAATGGCCGTGGTAAAGTAATTGTTCGTTCTAAATACACTTTTGAAAAAAATAAAGGTAAAGAACAAATAGTTATTACTGAAATACCTTTCGAAGTAAATAAAGCTATGATGGTTGCTAAAATAGATTCTATTAGAATAGATAAAAAATTAGATGGTATTGCTGAGGTTAGAGATGAAACTGATAGAGATGGTGTTAGAATTGTCATTGACCTAAAAAGTGGTGCTAACAAAGATATTATCATTAACTACTTACTAAAAAATACTGACCTACAAATATCTTATAACTATAACATGGTTGCTATCGTAAATCGTCGTCCAATGACTCTAGGAATTATCCCTCTACTAGATGCTTATATAGAACATCAAAGAGAAACTATTATTAAACGTAGTAGATTCGATTTAGAAGCCTATAAAAAACGTCTTAATATTGTTGATGGCTTCTTAAAAATGATGGATATCTTAGATCAAGTAATCAAAGTTATTAGAGCATCTAAAAATAAAGCTGATGCTAAAATAAATATTATCAATGAATTTGGTTTTAACGAAGAACAAGCTGAAGCCATCGTTGTCTTACAATTATATAAACTAACTAACACTGATGTTTTAGCCTTAGAAGAAGAAAGAGATAATCTTCATAAATATATTGAAGCCTTAGAACTTATTCTTTCTAATGAAGAAAAACTTAAAGAAGTCATGAAATATGAACTACGTAAGATAAAACAAGAATACGCTGTACCAAGAAAAACCCAAATTATAGATCAAGTAGAAGAAATAAAGATTGATACAACCGACCTAATTACTAAAGAGAATGTCTTAGTATGTATTACTAATGAAGGTTATATCAAACGTGTATCCCTAAAGAGTTATAACTCAAGTAATGGTGATAGTACAACCCTTAAACCAGGTGATTATGTAACTAATTTATTTGAAGTATCAACTCTAGATACTATCTTAATATTTACTAATCTAGGTCAATACATCTACGCTCCAGTACATAGTATCTTTGAAGCTAAATGGAAAGAACTAGGTAAACATATTAATAACTTAGTTGGTGGCTTAAGCGAAGAAGAACATATCGTTGCATCCTTTGTCTTAGATAACCCTGATCAAGAAATAACTACATTTACTAAAAATGGCTTAGTAAAACGTTCAGTATTTAAAGACTATGTTGTTTCAAGATATACTAAAGCTATGAGTGCTTTCAAACTTAAAGAAGGAGACTATGTAGTAAGTGTTGAACGAACAACATCACGCACTTTAATGGTTAGCGCTAATGGTTACTATGTAAATATTGATTCAAGCGAGATTCCAACAGTTGGACCAAGAGCATCCGGTGTTAAAGGTATCGCCCTAAAAGAAGACTACTTAGTAGGAGGCTACTCAATTGACAGTACTCATGAATATCTAACTTTAATAACTAATAATAAAACAGCTAAACGTATTAAAATCTCTGAGTTAGAAACCCATAACCGTGCTAAAAAAGGTAGTAGTCTAATTAAGAAAGTTAAGTCTTTCGACTATCAAATTACTAAGTGTTTACTTACTACAGCAAGAGATGAAGTATGTATCAAAGCTGATAGCGAGATTAAAACTCTAAAAAATAGTGAAATACCTATTATGGATATGAAATCAACAGGGTCTAATATTTCTAAATATAATATTGACGATGCTTTCTTACCATTTATTAAACTATCTTACTTAGATAAGAAAAAAGAAGATACTAATGTAGTTAAGGAAGAATCAAAAACCGTAGAAGAAACACCTAAAGAAGATATTCCTGTAGTTAAACTAGAACAATCATCATTAGATGAATTCTTCGACGAATTTAAATTTTAATACAAAATCACTTACTATCATAAAATATAGTAGGTGATTTTTTATGGATAAAAAAGAAGCATTCAAAGACTTTGTACGTAAACACCCAAGTCTTACTAGGTATATTAAAAATCATAATGAAACTTGGCAAAAACTTTATGAAATATATGATATTTATGGCGAAGATGTTAAAGCTTGGGAACCTTATTTTGAAGAGACTAAGAGTACCAATGCGACCCAAAGTACCAGTAACTTTGACTTTAAAGACGTCATGAAAAATATTGATTTAAACCAAATACAAGAACATATTAAATCCGCTCAAAAAGCTCTTGGTTTTATCGAAGAACTAACTAGTAAAGGTGCTTCTAACTTAAACAACTTACCTAAAGGACCCACTAGCCCAAGGCCTTTAAATAAATTCTTTGGAGACTAAGTATGGAAATAAACTTACAATATAAAATAAAAAATACTAAGGGTTATTATGAGTATTTAAAAGATAACTCTTGGTGGATAAAGAATCTCTCCCGTAATCCCGATAGTTTTAATGACTATCAAAACTATCTAAAAGATAAATATGAACTACGTACTAGCGATAAGATAAGTAAAGCTATCGATAATATTGATCTAATAAGTAGTTTACTAAGTGCCATAAAGTAGTAAATTTTTTCAAAAGTCGTATTGACTAATAGCTAAAAGATATTATATAATTGATAATATAAGGAGAGTAGAAAAAAATGAAAAAAGTAAATAATAAGGGTTTTACATTAATTGAATTATTAGCAGTAATTGTTATCTTAGCTATCTTAATTATGGTTGCTATGCCTGCTGTTACAAGTTTAATGGAAAGAGCTAAAGTTGGTGCATTTGTTACTGAAGGTGAGTCTTTTGCTAAAGCCGCTCAAACAGCTTATACATCTAGTTTAATTGCTGGTAAAAACAATGTTGGTAAAACTATAACAGGTCTTACTGTGTCTGGTAGTTCTTATACTTATTTCTGTATGACTATTCCTGAATTAATTAGTGGTGGATTTATAGAAAAAGCTAACGCTAGTGATTATACAGGAATTGTTGAAGCTTATATTCCAACTTCAACTAATACAAGTACAGCTAAGTATATTGTATCTATGACTAACAAAGAATATGTTATTAATGGTGTATCATTAACTAACCTTGGTGGTAATAAATATTTTACTACTGGTGCTGGTGGTGTGTATGGTGGAAGTACTGTAACTAATTCAGCATGCTCTACTACAGTAAATGATGCTCAAACACGTGCTACAAATTATAACACTAATAACGGCAACTTTAGTTAATTATTAAGACTTTCAAAAAGAGTGATGTAATGTCATTCTTTTTCTTTGCTTTATTATTTATTTTTAACTTGTTAAGGTTTAGGAGGAATAGGCTTTTTTTAAAAAAATTTTATTTCCAAGCATGATAATTTGTGGTATTATGATATTGCAAGTATATGACATCATAAGCCATGCGTATTAATAAAATTATTTACTTTGATAATACTATAAGAAAGAGAGGAAAAGTTTATGAGAAAATCTTATAAAATAATATTAATGGTTATATCAATACTTCTTATTGGAAGTATTATTATTGGTACTAGTTACTCAATGTGGGTTAAAACAGCTATCCAAAAGGAACAAAATATTGTTAATTCTTCTTGTTTTGATATTGAATTTACGGAGTCTTCTAATATTAATTTAACTAACGCTATTCCTATTAGTGATGAAGCTGGTTTAAAGAAAAAGCCTTATACTTTTACTTTAAAAAATACTTGTAATATGAACTCTAAAGTTACTATTGCGTTAGATGTATTAAGTACTTCGACTATGAGTAGTAGTGCGATTAAGACTAGTTTAACTAAGGGTAATAAGAGTGGTACACCTACGTTATTAACTTCTTTAGATAAGAAGGCTAAAGTTGATATAAGTGGCGCTAAGGAAGTTTATATTCTAGGTACTGATATAATTGGGGCGAATAAATCTAAGTCTTATTCCCTATATTTATGGATGGATGAAGCTGTTACTGTAGCAGAAGCTTCTAAGTCTTTTAGTTCTAAGGTTGTTATTGTTAATACGGCTACGGAAGAGGAGCCACCATTAGAAAAATTAGTAAATGAAGTCACTACTTTAGCTACAACTGATACTACAAATTTTGCCACTGATGACCAAGACAATAATATAAGATATATTGGTGCAGACCCAAATAATTATGTATATTTCAATTGTAGTGATTATAGTAATCAAGGTGATAGTACATGTGAAAAGTGGCGTATCATTGGTGTATTCAAAAATATGACTAAAGAAGACGGCTCTAAAGCAGACTTAGTCAAGATTATTAGAGATGATAGTTTGGGAGAAATAGCATGGGATAGTAACAATGTAAATGATTGGTCAAAAGCAAGTTTACAAACAACATTAAATAGTGAATATTATAATGGAACATATGCAACAGGAGCATTAAAAAATGATACAACAAGAAATGCAATAGAAAGTGTTATTTGGAACTTAGGTGGATTAAGTTCTGCAAGTAATATAACAAGTACTTTCTATAGTGCAGAAAGAGGTACAACAGTATATAGTGGTAGACCGACAACTTTGAAAGGAAAAATAAGTTTAATGTACCCAAGTGATTATGGATATGCAACCTCGGGTGGAACAACTACAAATAGGGCAACTTGTATGGCTACAAAACTTTATGATTGGGGTGACTCAGGAGTAAGCGATTGTAAGAACAATGATTACCTATATAAATCAAGTTACCGTCAGTGGACTTTAACAACTAACTCGTCTGACTTGCTCTATGCGTTTCGTGTGCCCTCGACTGGCTCTGTCACAAACTCTGACGTCTACTCCACTTATGGTGTTCGCCCATCATTGTATCTAAAATCTAATATCTCAATAACATCGGGAGATGGAAGTAGTACAGGCCCTTACCAACTAAATTTAAAATAAAAAGAGTTCTCAAATAAAAATTGAAAACTCTTTTTAATATACTAAATTATAAATAACGATATAACCCAATAGCTTTACCCAAAATAGTACAATTAGGTAAAATAATTGGTGCCATAGTATCATTCTCTGGTTGTAAACGAATATGGTCTTTCTCTTTATAGAAAGTCTTTAAAGTAACCTCATCATTATCATTCATAGCAACAACAATATCTCCATTACGAGCATTTTTTTGCTCTTGAACAATAACCACATCACCATCATAAATACCCTTATTAATCATTGATTCGCCACTAACTTCTAACACAAAAACCTTTTCATCTTTAGGTACTAAAGAAACAGGTAAATCAAAAAACTCATCCGGTTTTTCAATAGCTTCAATTGGACTTCCTGCTGTAACCTTACCAAGCATTGGCACTCTAACTAAATTATCAGGCATATTATATTCATTATTACCCACAACTTCAATAGTTCTAAACTTAGACTTAGTCGTTCTTAAATAACCCTTTTGAACCAACTTCTTAATATGCGTATGCACAGTTGCCGGACTAGTTAACCCTAAAGCTGCCCCAATCTCACGTGTAGCAGGGGGAAATCCATGCTTAGCAACATACTTTTTAATGTATTTTAAGACATCATCTTGTCTTTTAGTTAATTCTGTATTATTTTTATTCGTATTTTTACTCATAATTTTCCTCCAACTTGATATTATCATAGAGTAATCATTTTGTCAAACAAATATATGCAAAAACATACTTTTGGTATATCTTCGTTATAGACTTTGAAAGTCTTTTTTGATACAATAACGTTAGTTGAAAAGAAAGTGATTATTTATGAAAAAGAAAATCTTAATACCTTATGCTTCATATGGTTCTGGTCATAAGGCTATTGCTAGATACATTGAAAAATATTTTAAAGAACAAGATCCTGAGTTAGAAATAAAATGCTTAGACATGTTAGAATATTCTATGCCTATAATAGGTAAAATATCCCAGGTAACTAATGGATACTTAATGCTTAAAGTACCAGCTATCCATGGCCTTATGTACAAACTATTTGATCAAAAAATAAGTGGTGCCGTTGCCGATAATGTCTCTATGACGCTTTTTAAAAACAAAGCCATGCGCCATGTAGTCGAAGATTTTAACCCTGACTTAACCATTGCCACTCATTTCTTTGGTGGAAGCCTTATTACTTATTACAACAAAAAACACATTACCAACTCTAAACTTATAACCGTTGTAACAGACTACGAGGCTCACGAACTATGGGTTAATGACTATAAAACTGCTGACTACCTAATAGTTGGTGATAAAGCCGAAATACCTATTCTTGTCAAAAGAGGAGTAGAGAAGAAAAAAATTAAAGCTATCGGTATTCCCATAAGACCTCAAACTACCAGCACTTTCAATAAAGAAAAATCGTTAAAAAAATACAAACTAAGTGGTAACCGTTTAATCTGCGTCTTCTTCGGTGGCGGTGGCAATGGTTCCACAACATCTCTTCCATATGTCAAAAGACTTATCAAAAACAACCTTAACCTCGATATAATATTTATTGCTGGTAAGAATGAAAAATCCCAAGAACGTGTTAATAAATATATCGAAGAATATCACGCTACTAATATAAGAGTAATCGGCTATGCCACCAACGTACCCGAACTCTTACAACTATGTGATTTCGTAATATCTAAACCCGGAGGAGCTCAAAGTACCGAATGCCTCTACTTCAATAAACCAATTCTAATGATAAACTCTTCCGGTGGCCAAGAAGTAGCCAACTACAAATACTTCACCAAAAACGGCTATGGCCGTCGCTTTATAACATCCTGGGGCCTAAATAACTTTGTTAAAGACATCGTAAATAATCCTAAGATACTAACTAAAATGCAAAAAAACATGGCTAAAAACCATAACGAACAAGCCATTCAAAAACTATATGAACTAACAGAAGACTTACTAAAAAATAATAAATCAAATAACTAGAGACCTCAAAAATCTCTTTTTTCTTACCCTTAAATTTGCTATAATACTATTAGAGTAGAAAGAGGCTATTTATGAAAGAAGATATAACTAAAATTATTAATACAATCAAAATACTAGGCATCGATATGATTGACAACGCTAAAAGTGGTAACCCTGGTATAACCCTAGGTGCTGCACCAATTATGTATACCTTATACGCTAACCATATCAATGTTAACCCATCTGATCCCACTTGGTACAATAGGGATAGATTTGTTATGTCTTCAGCTCATGGTTCCGCTCTTTTATATGCCACTTTATACCTAGCTGGTTATGATATTAAATTAGAAGACCTAACTAAGTATCGTAGATTAAATTCCAATATGCCAGGATACCCTGAATTAAATAAAACTAGTGGAGTTGACTATACCACGGGTCCTCTAGGAGAAGGTCTTGCCGCTGCTGTCGGTATGGCTATGTCTGAAAAATACCTAGCTAGTACTTTAAATAACATCGTCAAAAAACAACGTCTTATCAACCATAACATCTACTGCTTAGTAAGTGATGGCGACTTAGAAACCGGACTATCCCTAGAAGCTGCCTCCCTAGCGGGACAATATAATCTTGGCAATCTAATTGTATTATATGACTCTAATGACATGACCCAAGACGGCGAGATAACTAAATCAAACAAAGAAAACATCCTAAAACGTTTCGATGCCTGCGGCTGGCAAACCGATTTCGTAAGCGACGGCACCAGTGTCGATAAAATCGATAAAGCTATCAAACGTGCCAAAAGAGTAACCAATAAACCAAGTATAATCGAAATCAAAACTATTATTGGTAAAGACTCCTTCAACCAAGGAACCAACATTGTTCATGATAAACCACTATCCCTAGACGACATGAAAAACCTAAGAACAGCCTTAAAAATCAATACCGGCAAATTCGAAGTTATGAAAAGTACCGTTGATAAATTCCGCAATCTAATTCATAAACGTTGTGATAAAAACTATAAACTATGGCAAGAATACTATACTGAGTTTAAAAAAACTAACATCAAAGAAGTTCAAAACTTTGTTAACTTTATCGAAAATAAAAACTTAGGCTTTGAATTCAATGCCAATAACTTCAAAATTCAAGCTACCTACGAAGAAGAACTTCGCGAATCAAACTCTAAAATCATGAACATCATTGCCAGTAGAACTCCATTTTTCTTAGGTGGTAGCAGTGACTTATTCAGTGCTTGTAAAACCTATCTAACTAGAGAATCAGATTTTACCTCTAAATCATACTATGGAAAAAATATTTACTTTGGTGTCCGTGAACACGCTATGGGTAATATCATAAATGGTATGGCAACATATGGTCTTATTCCTTTTGGCTCAACCTTCCTAAAATACTTTGACTACCAAAAAGATGCCTTAGTAAGTGCGGCAATCATGAATATTCCTGTCGTTTATATCTATACCCATGACGGGGTTGCCATAAGTGAGGACGGCCCAATATCAAGTTCCTTCGAACAGCTAACTACTTTAAGAAGTATTCCTAATTTATTAACCCTAAGACCGGGAGATATTAACGAAGTCATTGGTTCCTGGGATGTTATAATCAATCAAAAACGCCCAACCGCCTTAATAATTTCTAAAGAAAATATCCATATTCTAGGTGGAACTAAATCTAACCAAGTAAGTAAAGGAGCTTATATTGTTCGTAAAGAAAAAAATAAACTAGACGGTATAATCATAACCTCTGGCTTAGAACTAACAACATCCCTAATAATTGCCGAAGAACTATCTAATGAATATGATTTACGTGTCGTATCCTGTGTTAGCCAAGAATTATTCCAAGAAACAGATGATGCTTATAAACAAGAAGTCCTAGGCGGTAGTGCTAAAATAATTGCTATTGAAGCCTCTAACTCTATGTCTTGGTTAAGATTTACATCTCAAGATAAGATAATAGGCATTGATAAATTTAGTACTAGTGGACACCCTAAAGAAGTATTAAAAGCTCTAGATTTTGATATTGATACTATTAAAGAAAGAATAATTAACATTTTAAAAAAGTAACTTAGGCACTCGAAAAAAGAGTGTCTTTATATATACCTAAAAAACTATGTAATACAAGTAAAATATTGGATAATGAAGCATAAAAGTACAAAAAAATAACAAAAATTGTAGAAAAAAAAGAAAATCAGGGGTATACCGGTAATATATATTATTAGAGGGAGAGATTTATGGTGGTAAATCTCTCTTTTTTAGAAAGCTGGTGAAAATACATGAAAAAACTACCAAAGAAAAAGAATAAAAAGAAAAATGATACTTCGGTAATAATTACTGATTTTGTATTTAAGAAAATACTTCTCGAGAATACAGATTACGCTGCTAAACTTATTTCGTGGATTTGCAATCTTGATTACGAAAAAGTAGTTAAGGGTCACTTTATCGACCCAAA
>OGOW01003087.1_pt1 | contig 12317 bp, 11 predicted proteins | sample 1552781 | NCBI WGS metagenome assembly OGOW01 (sample SAMEA2580145, study PRJEB22360) | human gut metagenome | biome: human gut; feature: human-associated habitat; material: faeces | place: Denmark | collected 2008/2010
CATCATAGGGTGTACTGGTATTGCTCATTTCATCCTTCTTTCCCTGCTTTCTATAATTTCGTTCTAACAGCAGGGCGAAGCAGCTTGTGTACCCTATTATTATTTTATCGGATGTAAATTTCTATCATAAGTATACTTGATGACCTTTTTTCATGCAACTGTATATGGCATAAAAAATCCCTGTAAAAAAGTTTTCTGCCATGTGTTTTTCTAGATCATGCCTCCATGGGCATATAGTTCTACTGCTTTCATTTTTGCCCACGCTAGATAGAAAAAGCCACCAAATTTGCACCTTTTTTAAGCACTCCTGATGGCTCACGGGCAAAAAATTCACACTTGCTGTATTCCTGCCCGTGGAAGCGCCTCAATAACGGGCAAAAATTCGCCTAACAACGCGATTTGCCCATGTGGTTTACATAACGTAAGGAAACAGCCTTCTGGCTTTCAAAAATTGCACTGTACATGGGCAAAAACGAAAATAAATTTACCATATGCCCAGCACTCCTGTGAATAAGAAATTTTCAAAGAGGCTTCTGGATGATAGAAAGCATCTTTGGTCGCACTTTGTCTACAGTAAGAATCCCCCAATCCATCCTGTGATGAATTGAGGGATAACTTATCTTTTGATGTATCTTTTTATAGGTTTTCCACCGTAATCTTCGCATCGCCGTCATGCAGCACCACTCTGCTGACAGGGCGGTTCCGCAGCTCCGTGAAGTCTGTCACCTTATACAACATGTGATGATTGGCGGAGATTTCCAGGATACCCCGGTCGTAAAGAATCTCCAGATCTTTTGCTGCCTTTCCGATTCCTTCGAAGCCCCCACTGATTCCATAGGAAAAAATCAGATTTCCGTGATTACTGCTGTAGGAAATACGCAGTACCTCAGCTTCTTCTCCTTCTAAGACCAATTCAAAATTCTTCATGTCTTCCATGGAGAAACGCAGCATTCCGTCTTTCACGTCCAGTGAGTCCCCGGTATGTTCCAGCATTCCCGTCTGCGTAAATTTCTCTTCAATCTCTGCAGGAATACGACTGGTAAGCAGATACTGCTCCTGTGGCTTTTCTTCCTCATCCACCGGGAATATTCCGTGAACCAGTCCCAGTTCTCTTGGTATAGTATAGGCACCGGAATAAACTCCGGCTACATTGACACTCTTAATCCAGGATACACCAAGCACCCGCTCTCCCGGTACTCCTGACCAGGTCTGTGCCGCATAGGCAAGGGGATGTCTTGTTCCATACGCATAACGGCGCCCCTGAGTCTGTTTGAAGTGATAGCCGTCAAAATCTCCTACATAATAAGAACCATCCGCGCTCCAAAATACCCACTTTTTCTCTACAGAATCTTCTACCTGTAAAGCATATAAATCCGGACATTCATATCCACCTTCCAGGGAAATACGGTCTGTCAGTTCAAAATGCTCCAGATTTTCGGAACGGAAGATTCCAAAATCCTGACCATGCAGGTACAAAACCAGAATATAAGCTTTGCTCTCCTCATGCCAGAATACTTTCGGATCACGATTTTCCCAGGCCGGAGATTCCAGAACAACCCTTCCGGTCTTTTGCAATGTTTTTCCACCGTCTGTGCTGACTGCCAGCATGATCTGAAAGCCTTTCCCGGCACTTTCCGCCGACATGTGTCCTGCCGCTGTATAGAAGAAAAGCAAGGCATCCGTAGGTAATCCCAAAAGCCCCTGATCATTGCGGATACCGCAGCCGGAAAACATATAGCCATCTTCGTCCGGTGTCAGTGTGACAGGTAAGTTTTCCCAATGGAGCAGATCCGTACTTTGGGCATGCCCCCAGGAAATATGATTCCACTCCACGCCATAGGGATTGTATTGGTAATAAAGTTCATAGCTTCCATCATGGTACACCAGACCGTTGGGATCATTCATCCATCCTGTCTGTGGGGTAAAATGTGCTTTCGGATAAATATTTGTATTTTTATTTTCCATAGACTTCCTCATCTTTTTGTTTCTTACGACAAAAAGCCACGCCACAATGGACATGACTTTTCGTTTGTTGCTTCTATGATCAACTTACGCCCTTCTATTATGCCTCTTCCAAGTTGTCAATGGGGCTGTAGCTAATCTCGTATTTCAGGGTTTCAAAATCTACCATTAACTGTGCATAATCGTCGCCGTTCTCCCAGCGGATTCCCAGTGTATGCTCATCGGTATCCAACAGGATAAATTCGCCGTCAAAAGCGGGATGCAGGTTACGGAGCCGCATCAGCCAGTTCATCTTCTGAACAACGGGGCGCTTGAACTCCTCCTCAATCTCATCCAGCGTGTAGTAATGACGGTTGACATCACGGGGCTGTCTGGACTCATGGTAAAAATCGAAATCATTTCTTCCGGCAAACAGGCCTACATAGTAAACCTGGGGAATACCGGGGGTAAAGAACTGAATGGCTCTCGCCATCAGATATCTGTTGTCATCAGAACCAAGCGCATCGTAATAAGTACAGGTGATCTGATAAGTGTCAAACTTAGAGAAATTTACCTTCTGCTTGCGGTCTGCGTACAGCTCGTTGATGTCGGGATTCTGCTCGAATACCTTTCTCTTGGTCTCTAACACTTCCTCGTCCGGCATCAGATAACGCACATCCACAACACCGATTCCATCGTGGGTATCCAGTGTGGTGAACTGCTTGCGGGGACAGAGTTTCATCCAGTCTTTCAGATATAAGGATTTTCCGAAATATACCGCATTGAGAATCAGCATGGGGAGTTGGAAATCGTAGGTGTAGACACCCTTTTCCTCCATCTTTTTCTGAATAAAGTAATTCTCGTGGATTTCCGGTAATACCTCTACATCGGTGCCTTTCAGGGCATCCTGGCATTGTTTCATCAGATCCCACATCTCCGGCTCTACGAAAAAGCAGCTGGTGCCTTTTCTCTTGGCTGCATATGCCATGGCATCGGTACGGATGAGGGAAATGCCTCTCTTCGCCAGATTCTGCAGCTGGGTGTGCAGGAATTTCTTCGCTTCCTCAGAATGAAGACAGTCAATATCGATCTGCTCGGTACTGAAGGTGGTCCAAAGTTTCTCTGTAGTTCCATCCTTGAATTTTGCCTCAATGTAAGGAGTTTCTTTACGCAGATACAGTTTTGCGAAATCCTCCTCGGAAGGCTCTCCGTCCCAGAATTTATTCCAATGGATAAAGAAATCCTTGTACTTGGAATCGTTGTGTTTCTCAATGAAATCCTTGTAAATGGCACTCTGTGCGGACATGTGGTTAATCATGTAATCGCACATCATATAATATCTCTCGGACAGGGAGGTGATATCATCCCAGTTTCCGAAAGCAGGGTCTACCTCATCATAGGTAATGGGTGCAAACCCTCTGTCTCCCGAAGAAGGGAAAAACGGAAGAATGTGTAATCCGTACACTGCATCTTTCAGGTACTTTGTCAGCACAAAGTCCAGATCATGCAGATTATTACCCATACAATCCGCATAGGTAATCAACATAATTTTGTTACTTACTTTTTTCTTCATGGTACGCCTCATTTCCGCATGGCTTCTGCGCCCCTCGTTCAGCGTCCTACTATGACTCCAAACGTTTTTACGTGGTTTTCCGCTCAATCAATTCCACCGGAATCAGAATCTCTTTCGGAGTCTCCTTTCCCTCAATCAGATTGATTGCCGTATCTACCGCGCATTCTGCCAGCTTGGTAAAATTTTGTTGAACAGTGGTCAATGCAGGGTAAACCAGAGATGTAATATAAATTCCGTCGTAACCCATAATCCGAATGTCATCAGGAATCCGATATCCCTGGGACAACGCATAAGCCAGACATTGCGTTGCCAGAATATCATTACTCAAAAACATTCCATCAACATCTCTGTTCTCATAAAAAATTCGATTAATCAATTCACTAATTCCTGCCAGGTTGGTAACCTCATATTCATTCTGGTATACCCGGCAGTCAATTCCTAAGTTTGCACATTCCCGTACAAATGCATAAGTACGTTCATCCGCATATTTGTAAACAGTGGTCTGTGCACTGATATGCACAAGCTTTTTGCATCCTTTGGCATACATGTGTCTTGCCGCAAGGATACCTCCCTGTTTATCATCGGAATAGACACTGTAGGTGTCTGAAAGAGGATGCAGCATTTCCACAAAAGGGACTTTACACCGCTCACGAATTTTTGCTTCCTTATCCGGATCCACATAGCTGCTGAAAATAATTCCATCCACCTGTCTGGAAAGCAGATACTCCGTAGCTGCCATCTTTTCATTAAAATCAGTACCGGCTGCGGTAAACAGGATATTATATTCCCGCGCTTTCGCCGCTGCCTCCAGTTCCTGTGCAAGCTCCGCAAAGAACGGATTATTGAAGGAGGACAAAATTACACCTAATATGTTATTTTTTCCTCCCACCAATGTCCTTGCATACATGTTGGGATAATACCCCAACGCCTCGATGGCATCCTCCACCTTTTTGATGGTTTTCTCTGTAAGCGGCTCCTTTTTATTCAGTACACGGGACACAGTTGCTACCGATACCCCTGCGTATTTTGCTACATCTTTAATCGTTGCCATTATTGCCCTGTCCTCTCATACGAATATTTCATTGGGTAACCCTGCCCAATTTCCCTATTATATAACTATAGTACCATATTCCATAGAGAAAAGCACACATGGATTTAGGCTTTTACAGCACCTGATACAATTCCGGCAACAATATATTTCTGCAGGAAAATGAAAAGGATAATAACCGGTAATACACACATAACCAACGCTGCCATCATCAGGCTGTAATCGCTGGAGAAGGTTCCTACGAAGGACCGGATGACGATAGGCAGAGTCTGCAGCTTTTCTTTACCCAAAACCAGGTTCGGTAACAGGTAGTCATTCCACAAACCCAAAGTCTGTAAAATCATGTTGGTTGCAAGAATGGGCTTTAACAGTGGGAATACAATATAGAAGAAGGTCTGCAGGGAACTTGCTCCGTCAATGTAGGCTGCCTCTTCCAAAGAAAGAGGAATACCGGATTTAATAAATCCGTGACAGAGGAAGGTTGCAAAACAGGTTCCGTATGCAAAGTTCATGATAATCAGGGTTACTCTGGAGTTTAAGATTCCGAATACGCTTCCGTAAATGGAAAGCACTGGAATCATGATTACCTGGAAAGGAATCACCATGTAGGAAATCAGCAGTAAGTAGCTGATTTTGCATGCCAGATAATTTTTACGGACCAGAATGTACGCACACATGGAAGAAAAGATGACCAGTAATGCGATAGAAAAAGTAACCACAAACAGGGAGTTTCCAAAGGCTCTGAGGAAGCCCATCTCCACAAATGCTTTGGGATAATTTTCAAATTGTAACCCCTTCTCATCAATCAGCTGTAAGGGATATTTAATAATGCTCACCTTACGTTTCAGAGAGTTGATCAACACCAGTGCAAAGGGAATCATGTACAGGACGAACAGCAGGAATGCACCGATAGATTTAACAGCACCCCATACAACAACTTTCTTTCCGCCAACTCTGGCGGCTGTTTCTGTCTTTTGCATTATGCCTCAACCTCCTTTTTACTGGTAAATTTAAGCTGTGCAACTGCAACGCAGAGCATGATCAGGAAGAACACAAGAGCCTCTGCCTGTCCTTCACCGTACTTATGATAGGTGAATGCTTTTTCAAATATTGTCATAACTGCCATTCTTGTCGCACCGTAAGGGCCACCATTTGTCAAAGATAAGTTCAGATCATATACCTGGAAGGAAGATGACAGTGTTAAGAAGAAACAAATGGTGAAGGACTGCATCATGAGTGGCAATCTAATTTTCCATAAAATCTGTCTATTGGTAGCGCCATCAATACGCGCCGCCTCAATATAATCCTGGGAAACTCCAACAAGTCCCGCAATATAAATCAACATCATGTAACCTGACTGTTTCCAGGTCTGTACGATAACAATTGCCCAGAATGCAGTCGTGGGATCACTTAACAATGAAGTATCCGGCATGAAAGGCAATGTGATAAGTACACGGTTAAAGATAAACTGCCAGATGAAACCTAATACGATACCGCCAATGAGGTTGGGGGTAAAGAAACCGGCTCTCAGGAAATTCTCCCCTTTAATGCGGCTGGTCAATAATACGGCCAGGAGAAATGCTGTTAAATTGACTAAGACTACTACTGCAATTACATATCGGAAAGTTAGGAAAATGGAACTCCAGAATTCCTTATCATGAAATACGGTGATATAGTTCTGAAAACCAACAAATTGCTTTACTGATGAGAATCCGTCCCAGCTGGTAAATGTCAGATAAAGTCCATAGATAAATGGAATGATGACAAAACAGGTGAATGCAATCATGGACGGACCTGCAAACATGGTAAACAGTCCAATCTTTGTGCTTGCCTTTTCCTTCTTGTTCATAATCAAGACCTCCTTATTTTAAAATGGGGCTGCTGCGGCAGCCCCATTTATCATGAGCGTTTATCTGCCAGTAGGTTCTGCAGTTGCCCAGTATTCAATCATAGCATCTGCTAACTCTCTTGCAGTACCAACACCAGTTACTAACTTCTGAACATAAGGAGCCATGCAGGTTCTGTGGTCAGAAGGAGTTCCAAAAGGAGAAGTCTTTACAGTCAGTCCTTTGGACATGTAATCTACTGCTAAGGAAGTATTTACAGGATCGGAAGGAGCATAAGGATTGTTGTCGAAGGCAGATACGATACCACATTTCTCAACAAGATCCTTCTGTCCCTGATCATCCATTGCAAGATAGTTTAAGAACTCCTTTGCTGCTGCTTTCTGGTCATCGGTTGCGATGGTGTTGTCAACGGTGATCCATTTGGTAGCATCTGCCTGTACACGGCCATTAGTCTCTTCATTGTTAATAGGATAAGGCATAATTTCGAACTCGGTGGAGTCATCAACTAACTCTTTTAAGTCAGGCCATACCCAGGTTCCGTTCGGCATGAAAGCTGCATCGCCGTCTGCTAAGTAAGCGCAGTTTAAGTCGTAAACTGCTGCCAGGGGATCTGCTTTGTTGATGTTGTACTCAGAAAGAATTCTGTAAATCTCAACCTGGTTCTGGAACATAGGGTCATCCATGGGATCTTCGCCAGCTTTGATTCTGTCGATGTAATCAAATGCGCCCTGAGCGGTTCCATCCTGGAAGTTGAACTGCTGAGAGAACAGGTGTCCGCACATGGACCACTCTTCGGACAGCATTGCTACCGGATTCTCCATACCGTTGTCTCTTAATTCCTGCATCAGGGCTTCAAACTGCTCTGTGGTCTTATAGTCATCTTTGTTGAACTCATGTCCCAGAGTCTCTTCCACTGCAGTTTTGTTAACGACGATACACTGGCTCTCTACAGTGAACGGCCAGCCATAAACTTTTCCGTTCTGATCTTTAGCGAGTGTGGTGTGGGAAATCCACTCCTCACCATCTAAAGGAAGCATTTTCTCTTCTGCCATATCAACGATATTTACGCTATCTACTACTGCAAGGATAGGTCCATCGCCTGCTGCATATTTCTGTGCCAGGGTATCACTGGGATTGCTGGAATCATAAAACTCGAAGGTTACGCCGTGAGCATCGCCCCATGTGGTGGCAACCTCTTCTAATGCATCGGAAATCTCCGGTTTGGAATTCATAAAAGTGAGGGTGATTCCTCCATAATTGGTAGTCTCTGCAGTGCTTGCATCTGTGGTGCCCTCTGTCGCTGTGCTCTCCTGTGTTGTCTCGGTTGTCTCGGTTGTCTGACTGTCAGCTGAAGGGGTTTCAGCTGTAGAAGCACCTGAGCTTCCGCAAGCTGCCAGAGATGCAACCATTGAAAACGTTAACAATGTTGCCAATACTTTTTTCTTCATATCTTATCCTCCTTTGTAGTGCCGCTGCACTATTGATAGTATTATTCTATTTCGTTTTGCATTAAATGTCAATCGTTTTCACAAATTAAACATATACAAAATGCACATGCTATTTTTATATACTTTCAACAAATTGTGTACTATGTTGTTAATAAATACGTTTTTATGTGTTTTAATGTGTATTTTTGCCCATATTTCCTATTACATAGTATTGACTTTTCACTTTTTCATCTCTATACTGTATTTTGTAATGTAAACGTATTCATTTTCATAACAAAAAGGGAGGTAATTTACAATGAATACTCGCAAACTTGGTTCCAGCAACGTATTTGTCTCCGAACAGGTCTTTGGCTGTTGGGCAATCGGCGGCACCTATTTCACCGGCGCCCAGGATCAGCAATCCATCGCTGCTATCCGTCAGGCAATCGACTGTGGTATCACCACATTAGATACAGCTCCTGTATACGGCAATGGTCATTCCGAGCAGTTAGTTGCCCAGGCCACAAAGGGATATGACCGTGACAAGCTCACTATCATTTCTAAATTAACCCGTTCCTGTCTTGCCAGAGAAAAGGTGCGTCCTACTTTTGAACAGAGTTTAAAAGATCTGGAGACAGATTATCTGGATGTCTACTTTATTCATTGGCCGTCCAATACCGGCGATCCTATTGATGCCACCATGGATGAATTAATGAAGTTAAAAAACGAAGGAAAGATCCGCTGCATCGGTGTTTCCAATTTCAGCAAAGAACAGCTGATGGAAGCCAGACAATATGGCGAAATCGATGTCATCCAGCCCTGCTACAATTTATTATGGAGATATCTGGATTTTGACTGCCTGGATTATTGCAAGGAAAACAACATCGGTATCATTAACTACTCCACCCTTGCACAGGGTCTGCTGACCGGTAAATTTACTGCCGACACCACTTTCCCTGATAATGATGGCAGAAGTCATGCTGCAATCTTCCAGCATCCTTATTTTGAAGGTGCCCTTGCTGTGGTTGAAAAGCTTCGTCCTTTTGCAGAGAAATACGGCGTAACACTTTCCCAGCTTTCCATCCGCTTCATCATGCAGACTCCGGGAATCACCGCTCCTATCGTCGGTGCGAAGAATCCCGCCCAGGTAATGGACAACGTAAAAGCCTCCAACTTTGAAATCAGCAAAGAAGATTACGATGCCATCGACCAGATCAGTAAAGACTATGCGTACAAGCTTCCCCAGTTCCAGAGCTTCTTCCACGCGTAAATAAAAAGGATAAAAAACTATATGGTAATAGGAAACACCCCAATGGGTTTTATGAAAGGAGATTAGACAAATGGCCCTTGCAAAAGTAAAAGACATTCTGAAACATGCCGAGGAAAATGGATACGGCGTACCCGCGATCAACGTTTTTGACTATAACAGTATCAAGTTTGCAATCATGGCTGCCGAGGAAGCACGCATGCCTTTGATTATTCAGTACTATCCCGGTTTTGCAGAACACGCACCCCTGTCTGACATCACCAACATGGCAATCCAAATGGCTCAGCGCGCTGCGGTTCCCATCGCTGTCCATCAGGATCATTCCAAAACTTTTGAGATTGCCGTTTCCGGACTGGCTGCAGGCTTTCCTTCCGTTATGATCGATGGTTCCGGACTTCCTTTTGAAGAAAATATCAAACTCACCGCTGATTTTACCAAATATGCCCATGCTATGGGCGTTGACGTAGAGGCTGAGCTGGGGCATGTGGGAAGTGCAGGAAACGAGGAAGATTTATCCAACACGGATTTCTTTACCAATCCCGACCAGGCCGTAGAGTTCGTCTCACGCACCCAGGTGGACTCTCTTGCAATCGCAGTAGGTAACGCTCACGGCAATTATATCCGCACTCCGGAACTAGACTTTGACCGTATCGCCAAGCTTCGCGAGGTACTGGATATTGCTCTGGTCATGCACGGTGGTTCCGGTATTCCTGACGAGCAGCTGGCAAGAGCCGTAAAATGCGGTATGTCCAAATTCAATATTGCAACCGAATACCAGCATGCCTTCTACGAATCCATGAAGAAGGTCTTTGACGAAAACGCTAACCCCGGTGGTTATTACAGAGCGCTCCGCGCAATTGAACGTCCTTGTATCGACTTCGTAAAGAAGAAAATTGCAGTATTAAATCCCGATCACTATCAACTGTAATTTCTTATCTCTGGGAGGAACAGGTATGCAAAAAAAATTTGATGTAATTGGAATTGGACATCCTTGTATCGACTATCTCGCACATATTGAAAGTATCCCCTCTCCCAATCAGTCCCGGAGCGTCGTTGACGCGAGCTGGCAGCCCGGCGGTAAAATTCCCACCGGGCTGGTGGCTGCCTCCAGGTGTGGGTTATCCTGTGCCTTCATGGGTTCCATGGGTGATGACTTGTTTGGTCAATATTGTAAGTACGATTTTGAAAAGCACGGAATTGATTTATCTGCCGCTGTCATTCAAGAGGGTAAAACCACAGATATGGGTGTGGTTCTATCAGAGGAGGAATACCATGGAAGGAATATTATTTACCGCAGGGGGAGTTACATACGCCCCGAGGAAACCGGTCTGGACTTCACACCGATTCTCTCCGCTGACTATCTCTTTATCGCCCTCTCCGATACACTCCATGTAGAGGCAGCAAAGTTTGCCAAAGAGCACGGCGTCAAAGTTCTGATTGATGCAGATAACCGTCCTCTTGATAATTATCAAGAGATTCTGCCTTATATTGATTACTTTATTGCCTCTGAATTTGTCTATGACGCATCCTTCCGGGATGAAAATTATGAGGCACATATGCAGGCAATCCGTGATATGGGTCCTTCTGTTGTGATCTTTACCTTCGGCAGCAAGGGCTGCCGCGTATTGTCCGATGAGGGTTACTGCGAAATCCCCGCTTTTAAGATCAAGGCTTTTGACACCTGTGGTGCAGGTGATACTTTCCACGGAGCATTTTTCTACGGTTTAAAACATCAATACTCCATCCGTGACACCGCAATTTTTGCCAGTGCAGTCAGTGGCATCAAGTGTACCAACATCGGCGGACGCGCCGGCATTCCCACACCGGAAGTCACAAAGAAATTTATAGAAACCGGGGAAATCGACGACAGGGAGATCAAACAGCGTGTCGCTGATTACTCCTGGGGAATCAATACGTTTTTCAGGGAAAATTCTATGGCATAATACTTTATTTACAGGGTGGGGTTTCGGCCCTGCCCACCCTTCATCAGAAAAAAAGAAAGGAAAGATCGGTAACTTATGAATCAGAATACTGCAGAAAAAAGCAACCCGTCGTTTACTCTACTATTAATGCTCAACACTTTCATTTATATTTCTGTTGCCCTTTACTCTCCTTTCCTGAGTGCTTACTATGCACAGCAGGGGCTCTCCAGTTCACAGATCGGGATTCTGCGGACGATTTCTTCCATCTCCTGCGTATTCATTCAGCCATTATGGGCAAGAAGAAGCGACAAAACAGGAAAGGCAAAGCACTATGCCTCCTTAGTAGTTCTGGGCGTTATGCTTTCCCTTTATACCTTTTACATAGGAAACTCTTTCTGGAACTTTCTCTTTTCCAGCTTTTTACTTACGATTTTCTCCACTTCTGTCAGCCCATTGATTGATGCCATTGTGGTTCGGAACGCCGACAGACTGCATTATAATTTTGCTTTAATCCGTATGGGCGGAACTGTGGGCTACGCTATTATTTCACTGGTGGTGGGCATTTACCTGAAAAAGAATCCTTCTTATCAGTTCCTCTTTGCCAGCATCAGCTATGCTTTTTTACTGTTCCTGATTTTCAGACTTCCCAATTCAGAAAATCACCAGCCTATCGCAGAGCCTAAGCCTTACAACTTTAAACATTTATTTCAATTAGCCGATATCTTTGTCAGCAAAAACATTTACTTTGTGCTCGCCTTTGCCTTTATCTATCAGCTGGGAGCCAGTTTCTTAGGCAGTTTCATGGGCGTTTATGTGGTATCCCTTGGCTATTCCCAGGCTCAGGTTGGTATTTTAAGCTGCGTCCAGGCGGTCAGCGAGGTGCCTGTATTGTTGCTGCTTCCCAAACTGAATAGGAAATTCAACGGATTACATCTGATAGCCATTGCCAGTGCCCTAATGGGAATCCGGCTGCTGGTTGCTTCCGGAGGATCTCTCACTTTCCTGATTCTGGCACAGGCCATGCAGGGAATTACCTACATGGTCATTCATTTCGGTGCAATCACCTATATCTCTTCCCATGTAAAAAGCGGCAAGTCCTCTCAGGGACAGAGTGTTTTATATATTGTGCAGACCGGCATCGCAAGCATTATCGGCGCAATCCTGGTGTTGCTGGGCGGTATAGTGTTCGCCGTGTGGCTGAACCGCCGTTCCCGTAATGTGGAATACGAGGACCTGGACGGTCTGGTGGATAACGAGGACTAACCGATCAGTCCTTCCAAACGATTGTGTGG
>OGOW01003094.1_pt1 | contig 12298 bp, 9 predicted proteins | sample 1552781 | NCBI WGS metagenome assembly OGOW01 (sample SAMEA2580145, study PRJEB22360) | human gut metagenome | biome: human gut; feature: human-associated habitat; material: faeces | place: Denmark | collected 2008/2010
TTCCGTTTATGTGGAATAACTCAATTTATCGCATTTCGTTTTACCCCCCTTATATGGTCCGATTGTAAATAATATAGATTCCCTTATATCGAAATTACGACAAATAAAGAGTCGTATCTCAATTGATACCTTAGGTCTATGTACCAGAGAGGCATTTCTTTACGAACAAACCCACTCTGAAGAGGTTAAAATGCCCAGAGGGTGCGATATGGTTGCCTCTCTGTTTGGCCGATACGAAAGTCAAAGTAAATCTAGCATGTTGAATTTTACAGTGAAAGATAGTACCGCTCATCATTACGCTACCATTATCTCCCAAGACAATTCGGATTATATAACGATAGAAGGGTTTGCCAAAAAGAATTATGCGGGTGTAGACGATACTTGGGAATTTTTTATGCATGGACATTTTAATACCTCTCCCGAACAAGCATTTACGGATTATACGAAAATAAGATATACTTATTTCGATCAGTTTAAGGGAGGAATCGATCCAACAAGACCCCATACATCCAAAGAAACAGGTAATTGTTATTCTGATACAATTAATTCTTTTATGGGTAATTATTATAAAAAGAATGAGTAAATAGAACCTCTATAATATTTCTACAGAATAGGAGGCGACCTCTAGCGATCGCCTCTATTTTTCTTAAAGTTTTTCTATTCTACTTCTACCACAACCATTACAGGAAAATGATCAGATGGCGTACGAGCGACATACTTCTGCATGGAAACTTCTTTAGGGAAGTTCGCATCCTGTTCCTTTTGAGCGCTTTCTTTTGCTTCCGAACGATACGTATCCGTCAAGACTCCGTACTTTTTCACATCAAACTCTTTCGTAAGGAATAAATGATCGATACGACTGTCTGTTTTGCGATCCGCATGGAAGGCATTAAACGTGCCGTTGGGTACATACCGGAAATCCGCTATCTGATAAGAATCCCGCATAATACCGGAATTGTCCAGTAATAAGTAGGATTCATTATGTTGATCCACATTAAAATCACCTGTCAGAATCGCCGGTAGCTTCTCCGGAAATTCTTTCAACTTCTTAAGGATAAGTTTCGCGCTTTCCGCACGGGCCTGTACGCCAATATGATCCATATGTAAGTTAAAGAACAAGAAAGTAAAGCCGGTTTGTTTATCCCGAAATTTACCCCATGTGCAAATACGGGGAAGAACGGCATCCCATCCCTTATTGGGGCGATCGGTTATCGTAGACAACCAAAAGTCCCCATGATCCAGTACCTCAAACTTCTCCTTACGATAAAATATGGCAGAGTGTTCCCCGGCTTGTTTACCATCATCACGCCCTACCCCGATATAATCATAACCGGGCATCGCATTTTTAAGGTCTTGCAATTGCTGGTACTTGCCTTCTTGAGTTCCGAAAATATCAAAACCGTGAAACTGAATCAACTGGGCGATATACGGATACCGTTGCCCCCAGCCATTACCATTCGTCGAGTCACCCGCATTCGCGTTACGCAAATTATAAGTGGCAACTACCATAGACTCCGCCTGCAACGCAAACACGGAGCAAAGGAGAAATAAGAAAGAATAAATTAGCTTCTTCATACCTTTATAATTATTTTTAACATCCTAATCCTTAAACTCAAAATTCAGCCTCAATCATAATCGGGAAATGGTCTGAAGGGTAATGACCGTATTGGAACTCATTCAACGTACCATATTTATTCACGTGAATATTCTTGGTAACGAAAATGTAGTCAATTCGATTCTTCATCGGAGCATTCAAATTAAATTGATTTGTCGTTCCTACCGTTCCATAGGGTGGTGTTTTTGAGATTTCCCGTGAATCCAACAGTAAACCATCGGATTTCAATATTTGTATAGGCTCAGAATCCGGCGTACCATTGAAATCACCTACACAGATAGCAGGGGAATCCCCCGCTATCTTTTTAATATTAGCCAACATAATCAAAGCAGACTCATGACGGGCCACTTTACCGATATGATCGAAATGCACACTAAAGAAATAAAATTCCTTTCCCGAAACCTTATCCTTCAACTTCGCCCAAGAACAAACCCTCCGGCATTGCGCATCCCAGCCAAAAGAAGGCTTATCCTGTGTCTCCGACAACCAGTAATTTCCCGAGTCCAATAATTTAAACCGATCTTTCTTAAATAAGACCGCGGCATGTTCCCCTGCCTCTTTTCCGTCATCCCGACCTACACCAACAAACGTATACGTACCATCTTTCACCAAATCCTTCACTTGGTGAATCAGTCCTTCCTGGATTCCAAAGACATCAAAGTCATGGAAATGAACCAAAGATACCGCCATGTCTTTGCGGTGTGCCCATGAATCATCCTTATCCCCCTCATTATCATACCGCAGATTAAAACTACCCACGTTCAGTTTACACTTCTGTTGTCCGGATATCCCTATGCAGAAAGTAAATAAAGAGATAAACACTATAATTAAGTTTCTCATGATACCCCCTTGATTACCAACCCGGATTCTGGCTTAGATTCGTATTGAACTGGATTACAACCTCCGGTATCGGATACAAGTACTGACGAGTCGGCCAGCTCCGTCCAGCATAATTATACTCCATCAAATAACCACCTTGAACCGGCTTCACGTTTAGCACATTACTCTTATTTGTACCTACATAGACACCAATCGCAGCATATTTCTCATCAGCGATTTTGTCCGTATCATAGAAATAGGCGTCATAATTACCATCGCCATTCACATCCAGCGGTTGGTTAAGTGACGGGATAAAGATACCTTCCCAAGGATCGTTCACCCAAAGATCGCAACAATTCCAACGTTTCAAATCATTTAGGCGCAAGCCTTCCAGACAAAGTTCAATACCACGTTCGCGACGGATCTCCAACAAGGAAGGATCAGAGATCGTCGGGTAATAAGAAGCGATATAAGGTTCCGCAGATGACGGACGGGTTGTCAATGTACCTGTCTGTGGTGTGCCTCCCGTAATTCCCGCACGAGAACGAAGCGCACCTATCGTAGCCGCCCAATCCGCATCAGTCAGTTCGCCTAATTCAGCCTTAGCCTCAGCATAGTTCAACAAAACCTCAGCATAGCGCATGATAGGAATGTCATTATCATTCGTAGCCGCATCATCGTAAGCCACGTCATCCATGGCAAACTTCGTAAACTGATATCCCGTCAATGTATGTCCCGTGAAATTAGCTGCCGTCGGCTCATAAACACCAGAAGCATTCTTACGGGTATAATCCGCTCCCCGGATCGTCTGGTTCAAGCGGGTATCACGTCCGGTTGTCTCCTCCACGAAATTCTTATAGCTTCCATCCGCTTTTTTCTCGACATAAGGCGTACCATCCGCATTCAAGTATGACAGCATAAATTTACGGCTCATGCATAAGTGTGGTCCGTAAGTAGAGGAATTATACCACCAATTCTGCTCACCCAGTCCTAACACCTTGTCAGTCTCGATAGCCATCATTACCTCCGTGGTAACGGCCTTATCGGCAATGAAAAGTTCGCGATACGCTCCACGGCCATCGCTATAAGCACCCGAAGTATAAAGTTTGTACGGTCCGTTATCCATAACTTCCTTAGCCGCCTCAGCCGCTAGTTTATATAAATCTTTGGCCGAATATTCCGTACATCCCGTACGAGCGATATCCAATTGGTCAGCGGCATGATATTTACGCCAAGCAGCCTCAAACAAGCAAACACGAGATTTGAAAGCGGCAGCTGTCCATTTATTTACGATCGTTGAATTATGCGTGACATCCTCTTCCAATATATTCGTATACGCATAATCCAAATCCTCCAAGATATGCCCGATAATCACATCACGCGTATCACGCGGGTTATAAAGATCCGGGTCTTCAGCCTCGTTAAATACCTTATCAATCCAAGGTACCTCGCCATATTGTACCAATTTATCAAAATAGAAGCGAGCACGGAACAAGCGTGCGATACCATTATAATTGTCACGGATAGTCGTGCTTAGTGACTCATTCACGTTATTCTCCAAAAAGAAATTTATATTACGAAGAGCGGACCATGACCAACTCGTCGCGCTATTCGTAGTATAAGCGCCAACCTCCATACCACCCAAGGAATTTTTCACCCCATAATCTGCCGTAGCATCACGCCGGAAAGCGCTTCCTCGGGAAGGCAAGACATTGTAAAATGAGTACGTATACGTCTTCAAACCATTCTCGGAGCTAAACACCATATCCACAGAAGCCTCCGACTTTGGTTCCTCATTCATCTCGCACCCCGAAAATATAGCCAAAAGTGCCACCAGACCGCTTAATAATATATTCTTTTTCATTTCGTATAATCTCCTATTCTTTAAAATGTAACATTCAGGCCGATGCTGAACGACTTCATCATCGGGTAATTATATCCATCACCACTGTTGCTGGAAGTCAAGTCCTTATCCGATTCACCGATATTCGATACATTGACATCCTTGGAATACTTGTAAAGCGGAGACCATGTAAAGAGATTTTCCCCGGAAAGATAAATTCCTACATTTGTCAAATGCAACTTCTTAATCCATTCTGATGGCAAATTATAGCCAACCTGTATGTTCTTCAAGCGTAGATAGGCCGCATTCATCAAATAGCGCGTGTTGGCGTTCTTATGACCTCCATAGAAAGGCGCATAGTAACCCGTGTAACGAGGCAAGAAAGCATCCGGATTCTCTGGAGTCCAATAGTTGTCCACATGCCAAGAGGGCATCTGGTTATACGGACGATTGTACTGCCCCCAGAACGTAGAGGCTTCATTAGACGGATACCAATCTTGCTTACCCACCCCTTGGAAGAAAGCACTTACCCAGATATTGTTCCAATCGGCAGAAAGCGTAAAACTATAAATATAACGAGGTTCCTCGTTACCAATGATCTTACGGTCGCCCGGATCATCTACCGTATTCTGTCCGCGGTCAATATAGCCGTTGCCATTCAAGTCTTCGAACTTAATATCGCCCGGATACAACTTATAGGTTTTCGATGTTTGCATAAGCGGGTTATAATAGGATTGCCCCGCAGCTTTCGCAGCGGCCTCAGCCGCATCGATGCCAGCTTGATCCTGCCACAAGCCATTGGATACAAACCCCCAAATCTCACCGATACGCATTCCCTCGTAATAATTCTTGTCGAGCGACTGATTTGCGTACTCGCTCAATGACATATTCGCATTATTAAACCTATCGATCACTGAATAGTAATCTGCCAATGTACCCTTGATGCTATAATTAAATCGTTTACCAGCTAAATCGAATCCATCTCTCCATTCCAAAGACAACTCATAGCCATAAGTAGACATATCCGCATAATTACCTTTCGGAGAAGAAGCACCGAACACATCCGGTACGGTCGGGCCATTCACGATCATATCAGTTGTTTTACGGATATAATAATCTCCACTTACGGTCAAACGATTATCAAAGAATCCTAAATCCGCTCCTATATCATACGTCGTAGCGGTTTCCCACGTCAAGTTGCCGGGAAGAGCCGCCGGAGATGACATATAATTCTGCCGCAAACCGTCAAGGATATAATCAGACTTGCTGATACCCAATGTCTGGATATATTGATAATTACTCAACCCGGCCGCATTGCCCAAAGAGCCCCAAGAAAACCGGACCTTAGCGTTAGAGATATGTTCGGACTTAACATTCCACCAAGGTTCTTGCGAGATTCGCCAACCCACGGAAGCCGAGGGGAAGAAAGCCCAACGCTCATCACTCGGGAAGCGGGAGGAACCATCGTAACGTCCGTTTACCTCCAATAGGTAGCGATCGTCAAAGGCATAATTCAAACGGAAGAAAGCGCCACCAAACTGATAAGCCTTCCATTGTGAGGTAATGCTCCGGTTATCAGTACCCATCACCAGATTCATGTTGTCCACGTCATCCGTCAACAGGTCATCATTATAAGCATAGATACGTTTGAAGCTAGATTTCTCGTAATTCCATCCAGCCATAGCCTTAAAATAATGTTTCTCGGCAAAAGTTTCCTCAAACTCTGCGAAAAGGTTCGTTGCTAGATAGTTCGTATGATCAGTTGTCTCTGCCAAATTGGAATAGGTACCCGTAATATGTTCGATCTGGCTTTCCCCATCTGCATCAACCGACCGTGCATACGGTGAACGTACTTGTTTCTTGGTCTTCTCTTGCGTCTTCTGTTGATACGTGAAATCACCATTCACACGCAAACGGTCACCCAAGAACTTAGCATTGAATGTCGTAGTATTCTTTAAGTTGGAGTTCTTTGTCGTAATACCGCTACGTCCATAAAGTAAATCGCCTACGGTATAGACGGCAGAATAAGTCATCGTACCATCAGGGTTGAACAGTGGCGATGACGGGTGTCCCTCGTCCGCGATATTTCTCCATACCACACCAGAACCTTCCGAATAGGTAATCGGATTGTAGTATTTATTATGGGAAAACTCAAAGTTATTGTTGATCTTCAACCAAGGAGTTAACTGATAACCTCCCTTGAAACGCATGTTATAGGTCTTGAACTTATCCGTTTGCTCATCGCTATCGAAAAGTCCATCGTAACTATAGAAACGTCCTGACAAATAATAATCAAACTTCCCGTCGGAACCCGAGATGGAAAGATTTTGATTCTGCGCAAAGACACTCTTCTTATACATCAGATCATAATAGTCGGTTCCTTCCGGATAATATACATAACGGCCTTTTGTACCGATAGAGCCATCAGAGATCACCGTCCCAAAATCGCCCGTCTCATGACGGCGCTTATACTCGTCCAGCCAAGCCACGGAAAATTGCTGTGTCTTGTTGATACCGGAAGGATTCGCTTGATTGTAATTAAAATAAGCGTCATAAAAATGCTTTGCCCAAATATAACCATCGGAAACTACATCCGGCACATTCTGTGGTGATTGTAATGAATAGCTAGAAGACCATGTCACCTTCGGCTTACCTTCCGTAGCGTTCTTCGTCGTGATCAAAACCACGCCAAATGGAGCACGTGCGCCATAAATAGCGGAAGCGGCAGCATCCTTCAATACGGAAATACTCTCAATATCATTCGGATTTAACATAGAAGGGTCTCCTTCCACACCATCAATCAACACCAAAGCACTACCCCCATTGATAGAACCGGCGCCACGTACGTTAAAATCCGCCGTACGCCCCGGTTTACCATCAGACAAGGAAATATTCAAGTTCGGGACAACTCCTTCTAACATCTGAGTAGCGTTAGCCGTAGGACGCCCCTCGAATACATCACTAGTCACTTGCTCTACCGCACCGGTCAAATTCACTTTTTTCTGGGAACCATAACCCACCACGACTACCTCATCCAGCTTCTGCGTGTCCTCATGAATAGATATAACCAAATTATCTTTATTGCCTACCGGAACATCTTGAGCCACATAACCAATATAAGAAACCTGAAGTATCGCATTCGGAGTTACCTCAATAGAGAAATGACCATCTATATCCGTGATGGTACCATTGGTAGATCCTTTCACGACCACATTCGCCCCGATGATTGGTTCCCCTTTCGGGTCTGTAATCGTACCGGTAACTTTCTTATTACCTTGTTGCTGAACAGTTTTTACCGATGATAAAACGATCTGATGACCCGATTTCAATACATAAGCCACATTCGCTTGCTTTGCTATCGCATCCATTACAGCATTAATATCCGCATCTTCCACGTCAACAGAGATCGGAGAATTCAGACCTTTGATCCCATCATTATAGAAAAAACGATATTCAGTCGTTTCCTCTAATTCTTTAATAACCTCCCGCATCGGTCTATCCTTTACCGACAACGATATCTGGGCGGCAATCGCAACTCCGGAAAAGCCCGACAATAATTGGGCATACAAAAGTGTCCGGAAAAAAGAGTGCTTGAAATTACTCATTTTTAAAAGTTTTTTAATAATACATAGATTTTAAACAGGTAACTTTACAAGCAAATCATTTACATATTCTATCTTATTTATAACCGGCTAGTTATTTCCTTGAAGATATTATATACAAGTGATTTTGCTTAAGAGGAAGAAGGGCCTTGCCTTTCTTCTTTTTTTACTACAATCATCTAGCTCATCTCATAGGCTTCTTCTTTATTAGGTTAACACTCAACTTTCTATTTCTCATTTAAATAAATAGTATCACCTACCGACACATACGTAATCGGAGCCGTAAGGCTTATTATTTCAAATACATTATCCAGACTATTATTCCGGATCACCCCCGAGAAACTGTAGCCTTTAATCTTATTGGACAAAAAACGAACTTCAACATTATACATTCGATTCATCAATACCGCAATCTCCTCCAACGACTCGCCAGAGAAGGCCAGTTCATTCGTACGCCAAAGACGGGCATAAGAAGCATTTGTCGGGTGATTAACAGATAATATATGACTAGACTTATTAAAAACCGCACTCTCATCCGGAGACAGAATCACAAACTCTTTTCCAACCGCTGTTCGTACACTGCCTTCAAACAAGGTCGTAACCACCTCGTCATCTTCCTCATACGCCTTCACATTAAAAGCTGTGCCTAGCGCCTCGACTTCCATATCCCCCGCATTTACCAAGAAACGGCGCAATGTATCTTTCGAAACTTCAAAATAAGCCTCACCAGATAAAGAAACTGATCTTTCTTTCACGCCATAATCACTCTTATAATTAAGTTTAGTATGCGAATTTAACCATACTTTCGTCCCATCAGGAAGAACCACGCTAGCACGTTGCCCATTATCTGCCAACACCACATAATCCAATGGATCAGGTGGTGGAACCTGTCTCATATTATACCAATGGGAGCCAATTCCAAGGCCTATACATATTAAAGCCACCGCCGCATAAGAAAGCCACTTCCATAAGGTATGCGGTTTCTTCTTTATCTCCAAAGTTTTCTCCTCTTGTCTTATCCGCTTTTTAATCTCACAGAACATCTGTCCTTGTAGCTTAGGAGGAAGCTTTTTCCCGGAAGATTCTTCCCATCTAGACTTATAAAAAGCCATGATCTCTTCCTTATGATCGGGATCTCTAAACCACGCCAAAAGAGTTCGCTCTTCTTCCGGTGAAGTCTTACCACTCATGAAGCGATCCAATAATTCGATATGTGTATGCATTTTTCTCATCGTGTAATAAGTATATCCCGAAAAAGAACTTTACCCTTACACGGAAAAATCAAGAAAGCCTTGATTTAACACAAATTAATACCACACTTGTTTTCCGCCTTCATAAGTAAACGGGCGATGTTCTTTTCCTCGTGTATGGTTATGAATACGAAAGTTACAAACATAAAAGCGGGTTCCTATCGTTCCTGCGGCTTGAAGCGCCGTATTCATTCTATATGGAACTTTTGAATAGAATGTAGCAGAACTTTCCATTCTTTCAAAACCCGGCAATAACTTACGTAAGTTTCCTTCACTAGTCAAGATGAACGCATCTCCCGCCGGTTGTATACTTCCATTATTATAATAAGCGGGAAGGTAGAGCATATTGACACCCATCTTAGGGAAGTATGCCTTTGTCCCTTCAGCCCGACTCCAACATACCGGATTCCAACCAATAACATCGTAGCAACATAAATAAACATATTCTTTAGGATGTTTTTCTTTCCAAAGCGGAACCTCTATATCCTTACATACGACATACTGGTCAGTGATATCCTCAAGTCCCGGATTTTTAAATAAAGCAGCGTTGCGCCGGCCTTCACGTCAATCTGCGCGGTTGCGATATCCTGACCCGCTAGAGAGTGAAGCTGTATCCGATAGTTATACCGATAAACTTTAGGAGCAGTCCTACAATATTGGACAGTGATAGTAGACGGAAGCAGATCTATTTTAGGTTGATAGACATCCCTCCAAAACATCCCGTCTATCTTAATGTCCTCTTTAGTAAGGAAAGGTCTTTGTGTATTATCATATATAGAACCGGATTGCTTACTACCGATAATCTCTACCCACGAATGAGGATATTGTGAATTCCCCCAACAAGGCACCATATTCAATGCAGCTGGTATGCCATTCGCCCTCAATGCCGCTATCTTATAAGTAGACTTTTCTAAACAGGTTCCTATTTGAGTCGCTACTATATTTTGAAAGGTCATAGGACGTAATCCTTGATATTTACCAGTAAAAATTATCCATTCATTAAGAAAGCCTTGCTCTACCTCATCCGATATAGCTTTACCAATCTCTTCATACGAGCATGTATACATAGAGTCTCGCAATGAAGCATACTTCCGATCAAAATAGCTCCAAGCGTGTTCCCAATGGCAATTATCAGTAGTATAGGGTAGTAGATAATTCAAAAAAGTAGCCCAATCCATATTCTTGCACCAAGGGAATCGCTCTTTATTTTGGAAACACTGATCTAATATGATGTATAAGATAATCGGAAGATAACTCTTTCAAATCGAATAAAAAACGAGGATTCACTTTTATATGAGAATACGATTTATTTATACTATCATATATGGCGTACTGGATATCGTATAAAAAAGAACCGTATGTCTCTCGATAATTAGCGAAAGCATCGAAATATACTTGATTTCCTTTCACAGAGTTACTGTCTAACACTTGTTTCCCTATCATATTACATATTAAAAAACGGGCAGCTTCCAGTTTTTTCAGATCATCCTTGTAATGATCTAGAACAACTTCTAACTCCGATCTATTTTCCCCCGATTTGTCCAAGGCTAATTCTAATAGGCCATTTTCTCCCGAAGAACAAGCATAAAAAGTTAAGAGAGCAAAGAAAAAAAAGTATTTTACGACCATAACTAAAGTGTTTATTTACTACCATGCAGATATAACCTTCGACAGATCAAAAGAATATAGATGATAATCATCATCCCATCCTAAAGCGATCAGTTCTTTATCATCGTTTGCCACACAAATATTGAATAGTTTTATATCAGAAACCAATCGACAGATACACTTTCCACTCCAATCATAGACTAAGACATCATTACTTAACATAGCGTCTATCATCCCCGCATTAGTATGTTGATTTAATTTTTTCCCTGAGTATAAGGCATAGACATAACGATTGGTCGCATATATATCCGTATAACCGATTACATTCTCTTTACCATGCTTTATACCGTTTCTCCCAGATCTACGATCATCAGTATATATAGGATAAATATCATGATAACATTTTATGAGCGTCGGAATCGTATCTATTTGATATAGCTCAAATATAGCACCTGATGACGCTACTGTAGCAAATCTGTCTAACAATGAATTATAAGCCATATAACCTTGATAAGCAAATGTTTTACTTTTACCTCCACTATTGTTTCCGTCATTAGGGAAATCACCAAAAGACTTCACATATTTCCCTTCACAATCAAATAAAGCATATCTCTTAGTATTGGGTTCCTCTTTATCAAGCAGTCCAGAAACAACATATCCATGCTTCGTTTGTATGGCAGAGAGAAACATATAGTCTAAATTTACGTTGGAAGAGATATCCTTTGGTAAACTCTTTGTTATAATTTGTTTTTTCTGTATATCCAATATATTCACATTTGACTCATCCTTTTTTTGCATTAAACGAGGCATGATGTTCTCATCCGGTCCTTCTCCTGTTTGGGCAAAAGATAGGATACTGTCTTTTGTATAATATATTTTATCCAAAGGAGATTCACTTAAATAGTTCTCTTTAATTATACATTGCTCATCCTCAAATAAGATCATCCTACCAAACGAACTTAACTTATAAGTATCTACATTAAGTTTATTTGCGTTTATAGCAATTGTTAGTTGGAAATGCTCTTGAGGATCTACTTCTTTTTTCTGTCCACAAGAAGTAAGAGATATAAGAATAATAAAGAATGATATAACACGAAGGAAGCCATCAGAAGACAGTCGATCCCGCAAAAAACGTAAAGCCCTGTTTACCTGTGTCTCCACGGTCTTTTCTGAGATAGAGAGGCGTTCCGCTATTTCTCTATATGATAAATGTTCATGACGGCTCAAACGGAATATCTCCCGACGTGATGGCGGTAATTCTTCTATCAAGCTATTAATATATTCCCGTAAAGACTCTGCGTCGATTCGTTCTTCCGTAAGAGAATCGGCATCTGATAGTTGCCGTTGTAGGCTTTCCGTCAGTTTCTCGGAGAGTAGCCGATTCTCTGTCTCTTTATAAACTAAGTTACGGGCGATGGTGAATAGATAGGCGTCAAAGTTTTGCTCCACATCTATCGTCTCATGCTTCTCCCAAATCTTAAGAAAAACGTTTTGGGTCAAGTCCTCTGCCATAGATTTTTCATATAGTAATGAGTAAATAAAATGATATACATGCTCATTA
>OGOW01003095.1_pt1 | contig 12294 bp, 10 predicted proteins | sample 1552781 | NCBI WGS metagenome assembly OGOW01 (sample SAMEA2580145, study PRJEB22360) | human gut metagenome | biome: human gut; feature: human-associated habitat; material: faeces | place: Denmark | collected 2008/2010
GACTGGGCGGCATCACCGGCAAGATCACTTCTGCTCCGGCGAGACACTTATCCGTACTGTGCAACCAGATGGTGAACTTCTTAGGGATCATGCAGAACGAATGGGCAGGAGCACAGGCTTTTTCCTCTTTTGATACCTACCTTGCCCCTTTTGTAAAAGTAGATCATTTGAGTTATCCTGAAGTGAAAAAATGCATCGAAGCATTTATTTACGGTGTTAATACACCCAGCCGCTGGGGTACGCAGGCTCCTTTCTCCAATATTACACTGGACTGGACGGTGCCCGATGATCTGGCAGAGCTGCCGGCGCTGGTAGGCGGCGTGGAGATGGATTTCAAATACAAGGATTGTAAAAAGGAAATGGACATGGTAAACAAGGCATTCATCGAGACCATGATCGAGGGTGACTCCAATGGCCGCGGTTTCCAGTATCCGATTCCTACTTATTCCATCACGAAGGATTTTGACTGGTCCGATACCGAGAATAACAGACTGTTATTCGAAATGACCGCAAAATACGGTACGCCGTATTTTTCCAACTATATCAATTCCGATATGCAGCCCAGCGATGTCCGCAGTATGTGCTGCAGACTGCGTCTGGACCTGCGAGAGCTGCGTAAGAAGACCGGAGGATTCTTCGGCTCCGGTGAAAGCACCGGAAGCGTTGGCGTTGTCACCATCAATATGCCGAGAATCGCATACCTGTCTGCCAATAAGGACGAATTCTACGCAAGACTGAATCATATGATGGATATTGCTGCGAGATCCCTGAAGATCAAGCGCGGTGTCATTACAAAGCTGTTAAATGAGGGACTGTATCCTTATACCAAGCGGTATCTGGGCACCTTTGAGAATCATTTTTCTACTATTGGTCTGATCGGCATGAACGAGGTGGGCCTAAATGCCAATTGGCTGAGAGCGGATATGAGCGATCCGAGAACTCAGGAGTTTACCAAGGAAGTACTGAATCATATGAGAGAGCGCCTGTCGGATTATCAGGAGCAGTACGGAGACCTTTACAATCTGGAAGCGACTCCTGCGGAGAGTACCACATACCGGTTGGCCAAGCACGACAGAAAGCGCTGGCCCGGTATCAAGACGGCAGGAAAGCCCGGAGATACTCCTTACTATACGAACTCTTCCCATCTGCCGGTGGACTATACTGTGGATATTTTCGATGCGCTGGATATCCAGGATGAATTGCAGACCCTGTATACTTCAGGTACGGTGTTCCATGCGTTCCTGGGAGAGAAGCTTCCCGACTGGAAGGCTGCGGCTTCCCTGGTGCGCACTATAGCTTCCAACTATAAGCTGCCCTATTATACCCTGTCTCCGACTTATTCCATCTGTAAGGAACACGGTTATCTGGCTGGAGAGGTGAAGGTATGTCCTCATTGTGGGGCGAAGACCGAGGTGTACAGCCGCATCACCGGTTACTATCGTCCGGTGCAGAACTGGAATGATGGTAAGTTACAGGAATATGCCAACAGAACGGAGTATGACATTGTCCATTCTTCCTTAAAACGTCCCACCAGAAGTGTGGTAACGTTGTCCAATTTTGCGGAGGACGTGGAAGTGAAGGTGGAGCAGCCGCAGGATATCAAGTATCTGTTCACGACCAAGACCTGCCCGAACTGCAAGCTGGTGAAGGAATATCTGAAAAATGTGCCCTACGTGACCATCGATGCGGAGGAGAACATGGAGCTGGCAAGACGTTACGGCGTAATGCAGGCACCGACACTGGTGGTAGTAAACGGCGACAGTCATAAAAAATATGTAAATGCTTCAAATATCAAGAAGTACGTTGACCAACTGACATTAGTTGGGGTAGAATAGAAACAGGTCATGAGGCATCGCCCGAAGGCGGTGCCTTTTCTGCGGTCATTACAGATACACCGCAGAGGGTAATTTACACAATTGAGAAAATAAAATGCAACGAAAATGATTGCAGAATGGAGGAAATATGATCAACAAACTGATCGCTCGAATCAAAGAAACCAACGCACCGATCGTGGTAGGTCTGGATCCTATGATGAAATTCGTGCCGGAATATATTAAAAAGGCGGCTTTCGCTGAGTATGGTGAGACCTTGGAAGGTGCCGCAGAAGCAATCTGGCAGTATAACAAGGGTATTGTGGATGCAATTTATGATCTGGTACCGGCTGTGAAGCCTCAGGTGGCAATGTATGAGCAGTTTGGCATTCCCGGTATGGTGGCATTTAAAAAGACCGTGGATTATTGTAAAGAAAAAGGTCTGATCGTCATCGGCGATATCAAGCGCGGTGATATCGGATCCACTTCCGAGGCATACGCAGTCGGACATCTGGGCAAAGTACAGGTAGGCAGCAAGAGCTATTACGGTTTTGATGAGGATTTCGTGACTGTAAACCCTTATCTGGGCTCCGACGGCGTGAATCCTTTTGTGAAGATCTGTAAGGAAGAGAAAAAGGGCATTTTCGTACTGGTGAAGACTTCCAATCCCAGCAGCGGCGAGTTCCAGGATCAGTTGGTGGGCGGCAGACCGCTGTATGAGCTGGTGGGAGAAAAGGTAGCAGCCTGGGGAGCTGACTGCATGGGCGATTCTTACAGCTATGTAGGTGCTGTGGTAGGCGCAACCTATCCTGAGCAGGGCAAAGTGCTTCGTAAGGTAATGCCCAAGGCATTTATCCTGGTGCCCGGTTACGGTGCACAGGGCGGTAAGGGTGCAGATCTGGTACACTTCTTCAACGAAGACGGACTGGGTGCCATCATCAATTCCTCCCGTGGCATCATTGCCGCATATCAGCAGGAAAAGTATGCACAGTTCGGTGAGCAGAATTATGCAGATGCTTCCCGCGCGGCCGTACTGGATATGCGTGAGGATATCGCACAGGCACTGGCAGCACGCTAAAGACGCGCATGTCCACGTTTGACCGGCGCGTGGGGATAGGCTTATGTGTTTGACGGCATAATATACAAAGGTATGGGGTGTCCGCAAGCGGACAGATGGGAGAACGAAGGATGAGAGAAAAACTATATATTACCTTCCATTCGGAGGATGAAATCAGACATTTTGTGGATACCTGCAATGAATTCGATGATGCGATCGATATCCGTATTCAGAAGACCGCAATGGATGCGAAGTCTCTTTTGGGAATGCTTCTGATGAAGACGGAGGAACCGCTGGAGATTGAATACGCCTGCTACGATGATGAGGATAATTACGAAGAGTTCAAGCAGGCTATTCTGGAAAAGTATGATGCGAAAGTCGTACCGGCATCGGAAAAATCTGCTGAAAATAAAATTGTTTGAAAAAATTAAAAAATTCTATTGACATTTTCGCCTGCAGCAGTTAAAATACATACTGTTGCAGGCGAAAACCTGTGAATGTACGTGTAGCTCAGCTGGATAGAGCGTCTGGCTACGGACCAGAAGGTCGTGGGTTCGAATCCTGTCACGTACATCTAAGGCCCCGGAGATGATGTCTCCGGGGTTTTTGTATCTCATTTTAGAAAAGTTTTAGAAATACTTCCCAGTCCGTATATTTACGTAGTACTTATGTCATGCTAAAATGATGGTGCAAACGGAAGGAATCGAGAAAATATGGATAAACAGGAATTTGTGGATCGACTGCGGATGGCACTGAACGGACGAGTGTCCCCGGGGCTGGTCATGGACAATGTAAATTATTACGAAGATTATATAAATACGGAGATCCGTAAGGGGCGTACGGAAGAGGAAGTCTTAGAGAGCCTGGGAGATCCGCGGCTGATCGCCCGTACGATCATCCAGACTAATGGCGGAGACGAATATTCCGGATACCGGAACACCGTCTATGGCAACGGAGAGTATAGAGAGGCAGCAGGACCGAATCTGCATCGCAGTTATACAGAGGATGGAAATGACGGTTCCCACCGGAATAAGGTGGCAGATGTACTTGTAAAGCTTCCTGCCTGGGTGTGGGTGATTCTTGGAATTCTGGTGGTAGTGCTGATCTTCAGTGCGGTATTTTCTGTATTGTCATTTTTGGCACCGGTATTGGTTCCTATTATGGTAGTGTTGTTTTTAGTGAAGTTGTTCCGCGACTGGCTCAACTAGTAACTATTTAACGGCTCTGAATAGAGTTAATTACCACGTAAAAAGCCACCAGGGGGAAGCTGGTGGCTTTTTTGAGGGGAGTATAAATAAATAATACATAAGGGTGCAAATAGAATCATGAAGGGGTTTCTATCTACGCATCTTATTATAGTACTAATGTCACAAAAAAGCAAGAGGAAATTTAGTTCTAAAGTACCAAAAAATAAAATAGCATAAATTTCTGCAAAAAAGACATACTACTCCTGTAACTTAAAATAATTCCGATCAGGAGGTCACAGATATGTCTAATAATTACGATCAGAACAACGAGAACAAGTACAGTAACGCTTATGGTGAGAATCAGAACTCTCAGAATAAGCAGAACAGTAAGAATCAGAGTAAGAATCAGAGTAAGAACCAGAACAAGGACCAGAGCGAGAATAAGGAGCAGAACAAGTACTGCTAGTTTTTTGTGCATAAGAAGTCAGGGGCGTTCGCAGGAACGCCCCTATTTACATATTTTTGGAATGCATATATAATGATTTTATGTTTGATGAGATACGGAGGAATGAATGAGACGTTTTGAATTGATCGCCCCCTGCCATTTCGGCATGGAATCGGTGCTTAAGAGAGAGATCACGGATCTCGGTTATGATATTACGGAAGTGGCGGACGGCAGGGTCACTTTTTACGGAGATGAAGAAGCTCTGTGCAGAGCTAATATTTTCCTGCGGACAGCAGAGCGTATTCTGATCAAGGTGGGAAGTTTTCATGCCGAGACTTTTGAAGAATTGTTTCAGGGGACGAAGAGTCTTCCCTGGGAAGAGTATATTCCGAAGGACGGAAAGTTCTGGGTGGCGAAGGCCGCCAGCGTGAAGTCCAAGCTGTTCAGCCCCTCGGATATCCAGTCTATTATGAAAAAGGCAATGGTAGACCGCCTGAAAAGTCAGTATGATATTTCCTGGTTCCCAGAGGATGGAGCTTCTTTTCCCATTCGTGTATTTTTGATGAAGGACGAAGTGACGGTGGGATTGGATAGCACCGGAGAATCCCTGCACAAGAGAGGTTACCGGAAGCTTACGGCGAAGGCTCCCATTGCGGAGAATCTGGCAGCGTCTCTGATCCTGTTGACCCCCTGGAATGCCGGCAGGATCCTGGTGGATCCTTTTTGCGGAAGCGGAACGTTCCCCATAGAGGCGGCTATGATGGCAGCCAACATGGCTCCCGGCAGGAACCGTAGTTTTACGGCGGAGGACTGGCCGCATATTGTGGGTAAAAAGGTGTGGTATGACGCTTCCGATGAAGCGGAAGAGATGGTGGATCTGTCGGTGGAGACAGATATTCAGGGATACGATATTGATGAGGATATGGTGAAGATTGCCAGAGAGAACGCGAGACTTGCGGGAGTGGATAAGCTGATCCATTTCCAACGCAGGGGCGTGGAGGAACTCCATCACCCGAAGAAATACGGTTTTATTATTACGAACCCGCCTTATGGAGAGCGTCTGCAGGATAAGAGCCAGATGCCGCAGTTGTACCGCACCATCGGTGAGAGATTCCGGGAACTGGATTCCTGGAGTATGTATCTGATCACCGCATACGAGCAGGCGGAGAAGGATATCGGAAGAAAAGCGGATAAAAACCGTAAGATTTATAATGGAATGATGAAGACCTATTATTATCAGTTCTTAGGACCGAAGCCGCCGAAGAGAAGAGAAGTATAGCCTTCCATGAAAAAACGACTGCAAATCAGAGATCAAAAACAAAATATGACACTGACACTGATCCTGTGGCTTGTGTTAGGTGCCGTGTCTATGGGGGGAATGCTGCATGCGGCAGCACATAAGACAGTGGTCATATCCGCCAGAGGACAGGAACAGGGAGAGATTGTCCCGGAATATCGTACCGGTGAAAACGGAGAGATGCAGCTGCCCATGATGACAGACCATGTGGCTGACAGGCAGATCTGTATTCCGTTAGAAGCAGGAACCAAGGCGGAGAATGTAGTAGTAGAGAACCATTATATGGAAAAGGAACTCTGGGTCTACATACAGACCGGCAGGAAGACCTTCTATAAGGAACATAAAATCACGGGAGATCTGACACTTGTGGAAAAAGGAATCTGCGAGTCCCGGAATGAAGGTGTATTGCTGCGGCTGACAATGCAGGATGTGTTGGAATATCACAGTACTCTGGAAGAGGGAGTGTTACGAATTGATTATGTGATGCCGAAGGAACTCTATGACAGGATCGTGGTACTGGATCCGGCAGGAGGTGGCAGCAACAGAGGTGTTACGGCTTCCGGCTGCCAGGAAAAGGACATCGCTCTTAAGGTGGCGAAACAGACGGCACAGCTGATGGAAGATCAGAAAGTAAAAGTGTATCTCACCCGCTCGGAGGATACGGAGGTATCCAAGGAAGCCCGGAGGATGTTCGCAGACTGGGTAGGAGCGGATCTCTATCTGGAGATCGGGCTGTCTGCGGATCCGGAGAATGAGGCTGCCTATGGAATCTGCGCGGAATATAACGATGAATATTATATTCCGGAGTTCGGAAATCTTCAGTGGGCAGATTGTGTGGCAAGGCAGGTCACAGTGGCTGCCAGCAACCGTGCGGTGGGAGTTGTTCCCGCAGCCGATGGAGATGTATTGTGGGATCTGACGATCCCGGCGGCGAGAATTTCGCTCGGCTACGTAACGAACAGCAGTGAGAGACAGCTGTTAGAGCAGGACAGTTACCAAAAAAAGCTGGCGGAAGGTATTGCGGAAGCCATCAATGAGGTTTATACTAATACGCAATGATAAATACGGTAAGGAGTATAAAATGCAGGGAAGAATCGTATTTGCAACCGGCAATGCCGGCAAAATCAAAGAGATCCGTATGATCATGGAAGATACCGGAATGGAAGTGGTATCCATGAAAGATGCGGGAATCCGGGTAGACATTGAAGAAAACGGACAGTCCTATGAGGAAAATGCGTTGATCAAAGCCCGTGCGGTGGCTGCCTTTACGAAAGATATCGTGATGGCGGACGATTCCGGACTGGAGATCGATTATCTGAACAAGGAGCCGGGCATCTATTCCGCCAGATATCTGGGGGAAGATACCCCGTATTCTGTGAAAAACGCGAATCTGATAAACCGGTTGGAAGGTGTGCCGGACGAAGAGCGTACCGCAAGATTTGTCTGTGCCATTGCGGCTGTATTGCCCGACGGGCGGGAACTGACCACGTTAGCCACCATAGAGGGAAGGATCGGCTATGAGGAAAAGGGAGCAAACGGCTTCGGCTATGATCCTATTTTCTATGTGCCCCGGTTTGATAAGACGACAGCAGAATTAACAGAAGAAGAGAAGAATCAGGTCAGCCACAGAGGCAAGGCCTTGCAGCTGATGAAAGAGGAACTGAAGAAATATGAAGATACTGATTGTAAGTGATACCCATAAAAAGAATGAGAATTACTTTAAAGTGTTGGAAATGCATCACCCGGATATGGTGATCCACTGTGGGGATGCGGAAGGCAGCGAATATGCGCTGTCCTCCGCGGCAGAATGCCCAGTGTATATTGTCCTTGGGAATAACGATTTCTTCTCGAATCTTCCCAGAGAGATCACGCTGGATATCGGTCCTTATAAGGTCTGGGTGACTCACGGACACAACTATTATGTATCCATGGGCAATGAGACGATTAAAAAAGAAGCCATTGACCGCGGTGTGGATATCGTGCTGTATGGACATACCCACCGCCCGGTGATCGATATCGATGATGACATTATTGCCGTGAATCCCGGCAGCCTCTCTTATCCGAGACAGGAGGGGCGCCTGCCGTCCTATGCCATCATGGAGATCGACAGGAAGGAAAAAGTACATTTTACCATTGCCTATCTGCGATAATTCCTCTTGACAGAGAGAAAAATTCTAGGTTATAATAACTCCTGCGTTGCGGGAATCCGCAACGCAGCCTCGGGGTGTGGCTCAGCTTGGCTAGAGCACCTGGTTTGGGACCAGGGGGTCGCAGGTTCGAATCCTGTCACCCCGATGCGTAACTTAGGTTTTGTGTTTATTTTTCAAAAAATTAGTACAAAACTGTTGACAAATGATGTCGGATAAGTTACAATATGCTTCGTCGGTTTGCTAATGCAGTTAACGACAGATATGTGTTCGTAGCTCAGCTGGATAGAGCAACGGCCTTCTAAGCCGTGGGTCGGGGGTTCGAATCCCTTCGAGCACATTTGAGATAAGGAAGGCTTTTGGTCATCACTGTCTCGCATGGTGGGTATAGCGCAGTTGGTTAGCGCGCCAGATTGTGGCTCTGGAGGCCAAGGGTTCGAATCCCTTTATCCACCTTTTTTCATTAGTGAAGTGTCGTAATGGCACGCTTGGTGTCATATTTATAGGGCTATCGCCAAGCGGTAAGGCACAGCACTTTGACTGCTGCATTCGCTGGTTCGAATCCAGCTAGCCCTGTTTCATTATGGGGTATTAGCTCAGTCGGTAGAGCACTTGACTTTTAATCAAGTTGTCGGGGGTTCGAATCCCCCATGCCTCACTAAGTGTTGTGACATCCTGATAACATACATCATTTCCACATTCTTTAAAACCCCGCTTGGGGCTTTTTTTTATGCGAAAGGAGCACTTTTATGCAGACCAAAGAAAACAAAATGGGTGTCATGCCCATTGATAAATTACTGATCTCCATGTCTCTGCCCATGATGATCTCCATGCTGGTGCAGGCGCTGTACAATATTGTAGACAGCATCTTCGTCTCCAGAATCAACGAATATGCCCTGCGTGCGGTATCCCTGGCTTTCCCGGTCCAGAGCCTGATGATCGCTGTGGCGGTGGGAACGGCGGTAGGTATCAACGCCTTTTTGTCCAAAACATTGGGAGAGAAAAATTTTGAGAAAGCAAACATTATTGCCAGAAACGGTATTTTCATTGCCATTGTAAGTTACGTGGCTTTTGCAGTGATCGGCGCAGTGGTTAGCAGACCGTTTTTTACCAGCCAGACGGACGTCTTAGAAGTGCGTGAGTATGGAGTGACGTATCTGACCATCTGTTGTGTGGCGGGAATGGGTATTTTCCTGCAGACAACGTTTGAAAGACTGTTACAGGCTACCGGCAAGACGATCTACACCATGATCACGCAGGGAATCGGCGCGATCATCAATATCATCCTTGATCCGATCCTGATCTTCGGATATTTCGGGCTGCCTCGGATGGGAATCGCCGGAGCCGCGGTGGCTACGGTTATCGGACAGATCATTGCGGCATTCATGGCACTTGCGTTTAACCTGAAATTCAATAAGGAACTGAATCTTTCCATGAAAGGCTTCCGTCCGAATGCACATCTCATCGGACAGATCTATAAGGTGGGAGCACCTTCTATTGTGGTACAGGCGATCGGTTCCCTCATGACTTACGGAATGAACCTGATCCTGGCGGCGTTTGGTTCTGCCCAGACGGTATTTGGCATTTATTTCAAACTGCAGAGTTTTGTGTTCATGCCGGTATTCGGTCTGAACAACGGCATGGTGCCCATCATCGCTTACAATTACGGTGCCGGACACAGAGACCGTGTAATTAAGACGATTAAGCACAGCGTGGCATATGGTGTGGGTATTATGCTCATAGGATTACTTGCGATGCATATTTTCCCGGCACAGCTTATGCGTATGTTTGACGCGGAGGAAAGCCTGATTGCCATCGGCGTTCCGGCGTTAGAGACGATTTCCTTAAGCTTTGTGTTTGCCGGCTTCTGTATTGTGGTGGGAAGTGTGTTTCAGGCATTGGGGAATGGTGTATACAGTATGATCGTATCTGTGGCAAGACAGATGTGCGTGCTGCTTCCCGTGGCGAAGCTTTTATCCTTAAGCGGTGATGTGACGCTGATCTGGTGGGCATTTCCCATTGCGGAGCTTGCCAGTGTGCTGTTAACATCGTATTTCTTAGTGAGAATCTATCGGAAAGTCATCTGTCACATCGGAGAGCTGGTGCAGGCAAAAGAGACGACAGATTAAAATAGAAATACAAATAGAAACAGATGCGGCGGGATGCTTGACAAGCCAAAGGGGGAAAGAGTATAATTATTCTTGGTCCTTTGGCAGAGAGCATTTCCGTTTGTCAAGGTTTTTAAGCTACTAAGCTACTAAGCGGATATGGCGGAATTGGCAGACGCGATAGATTTAGGTTCTATTGTCAACAGACGTGCAGGTTCAAGTCCTGTTATCCGCATTGTGTATGTACTACGGAAGCATAGCTCAGCCGGGATGAGCGTTCGCCTCACACGCGAAAGGTCAGGGGTTCGAGCCCCCTTGCTTCCACTCTAGAATAACTATTCAGGGCTCACGAGAAAAGACTGAATAGTTTTTTTTTAAGTAAAGAGCATCGTAAACTGTCTAAATAGAGAAATATAAAGGAATACAAAAGCAATGAAAGAAAACGTAAGAAAACAGGGAATTTTACTGCCGATATCCAGTATCCCTTCTACGTACGGGATCGGAACCTTCGGCAAAGAAAGTTATCGTTTTGTGGACTTTCTGGAGAAGTCCGGCAACAGACTGTGGCAGATCCTGCCGTTAGGACCTACCGGGTACGGAGACTCTCCTTATCAGTCGTTTTCCACTTTTGCGGGGAATCCTTACTATATCGATCTGGAGCTTCTGATCGAGGAAGAGCTTTTGACGAAGGAGATCTGTGACGGTTATGACTTCGGAGACAATGAACATTATGTGGACTATGAGAAGATCTATCTGTCCCGGTTCAAGGTTCTGAAGATTGCATTTGAGAATGCGAAAAAACAGGGACTTCTGGAAAGCCAGGAGTATCAGAAGTTCATCACGGACAATGCTTACTGGCTGGATGATTATACTCTGTATATGGCAGTGAAAAATGCTTTCGATGGTGTCTGCTTTATGGAATGGGATGAGGACATCCGTCTCAGAAAAGCGGCAGCACTTCGCAAATACCGCAAAAAGCTCTCAGAAGAGATCACATTTTACTGCTTCCAGCAGTACCTGTTTGCCAAACAGTGGAAAGAACTGAAGGCTTATGCGAATAAAAAGGGCATCGAGATTGTAGGAGATATTCCTATCTATGTAGCTTTTGACAGTGCCGATACCTGGGCGAATCCCAAGTTGTTCCAGTTAGATAAGGAAGGACGTCCCATCGGTGTGGCAGGCTGCCCGCCGGACTGCTTCTCCGAGACCGGACAGTTGTGGGGCAATCCGCTCTATGATTGGAAATATCATAAGAAGACCGGTTACGAATGGTGGATGCAGCGTATTGCATATTGCTATCAGCTATACGATGTACTCCGTATCGACCATTTCCGGGGATTTGACGAGTACTGGTTTGTGCCTTACGGAGATCCTACGGCACAGAACGGTCACTGGGAGAAGGGACCGGGCTATGAACTGTTTGCTGTGATGAAGAAGAAACTGGGCAAAAAGAAGGTCATCGCAGAAGATCTCGGATTCCTGACACCCAGCGTGATCCGCCTGGTGAAGAAAACAGGCTACCCGGGAATGAAGATCTTACAGTTTGCTTTTGATGCGGGGAATGACAGTGAATATCTGCCCCATAACTATGATAAAAACTGTGTAGTCTATACCGGAACCCATGACAACGATACTACGGTAGGATTTATACAGAACATGCCGGAGAAGGATAAGAAGTTCGCGAAAAAGTATCTGGGACATAAGAATGATAAAAAGCTCTGCTTCGAGATCATCCGGGCGGCATTGTCCAGCTGTGCGGATACCGCAATCATTCCTATGCAGGATTATCTGGAGCTGGATGGCAGTGCCAGGATCAATATTCCCTCCACGTTAGGATGCAACTGGAAATGGCGCATGGATAAGGATGCACTGGATCCGAAGCTGGCGAAGAAGATCTATAAAATGGCAAAATTGTATGCACGATTATAAAAATACGGAAGGCGTTAAGCCTTCCGTATTGCTTTTTTAAGATGTTATGCTTCCGGTGCATGATGCAGTTCCAGCGCCAGATAGGAATTGTGGTATTCCTTGCAGTAGGTCACATCCTTATCGAACCATGCGGGAGGAACGAATGCTTCCGCAGCTTCCTTGCTGCCGAATTCGACCTCTGCCATGATCAAAGGGGCAAAGGGGGCATCGAAGACGTCCAGCTCGATAGTCAGGGAATAGTCCGAAGGCGGTGTGGGGAAGCCTTCTTTGAATCCGGGATGCTGCAGAGGAATCAGATAGCGTCTCTTGGAGA
>OGOW01003100.1_pt1 | contig 12286 bp, 9 predicted proteins | sample 1552781 | NCBI WGS metagenome assembly OGOW01 (sample SAMEA2580145, study PRJEB22360) | human gut metagenome | biome: human gut; feature: human-associated habitat; material: faeces | place: Denmark | collected 2008/2010
CGCCGGGGTTCAGGCTGTAGATGATGGTCTTGGGGCACTCGTCGGTGTCGTTCAGGGCGCTCAGCAGGGCTGCGATCTCGCCGCCGCAGGTAGCGGTGTTGATCATGTCGTAGCCGGTGTCGGGTCCCAGCAGGGTGTTCATCTTGCGGTTGACGCCGCGCAGGCAGTTGTAGTGGATCTGCATGGCGATGCCGAGGCGGTGATACTGCTTGCCCAGGTGGATGAGGATGTAGGTCTGATACTTCTCAGCCTCTTCCGGAGTGCAGGTCTCGCCGGCCATGACCTTCTGGTAGATGGCGTTGACCTCTTCCTTGGTGGCCTCACGGTAGGGGATGTAGTCCAGACCGTGGTCGGAAGCGCGGCAGCCCATCTCGGCGAAGAACTCGATGCGGTCGGTCAGAGCGCTGGTGACGCAGTTGATGCAGGCCAGCTTCTCCTTGCCGACAGCAGCGGCCAGCTTGCCCATGTACTCAGCAAAGCCGGGCTTGTTGATGTTGAGGGCCTTGTCGGGGCGGAAGGAAGGAGCCACGGTGAACTTGATGGTGGGGTCTTCCTTGATCTTCTTGTGCCACTCGAGGCTGTCGATGGGGTCATCGGTGGTGCCGATGAAGGCCACGTTGCTCTGCTCGATGAGGCCGCGGACGGTCAGCTTGGGGTCGTGCTGGAGCTTGTCGTTGCACAGGTTCCAGACTTCCTCAGCGGTGTCGCCGTTCAGCACGCCGTCGTAGCCGAAGAAGGTGTGCAGCTCCAGATTGGTCCAGTGGTACATCGGGTTGCCGATGGCCATGGGCAGAGCCTCAGCGAACTTCTGGAAGCGCTCGCGATCGGGCTTGTCGCCGGTGATGTACTCTTCGGGCACGCCGTTGGAGCGCATCACGCGCCACTTGTAGTGGTCGCCGAAGTAGCTGCCGTCCGGGTTGCGGCCGCCCAGCCAGACCTGAGCGATGTTGTCGAAGCGGCGGTTCTCGTAGATCTCACGGGGAGGAATGTGGCAGTGGTAATCGCAGATGGGCATATCCTCAGCGTAAGCGTGGTACAGGTGCTGTGCGGTGGGCGACTGGAGCATGAACTCCTTATCCATAAATGCTTTCATGGTCAGAACTCCTTTTTTCAATGGTCATGACAGTTTGAAACATTCTTATAGTAGGGGATCGGCCGGTTCCGTGCAAACAGGCCATTCCTACTTTTAGTATACCGGAAAATGCCGATGTATACAACTGAAAAACTGCCCAAAAATCTCGCGCGGACTTGTACAATTCGCTGGTTTTTATAAAAACGACCCCGTTTCCGGCAAAAAACTGTTGAGAAGCACTTGACTTATTTGTATACAACAGCATAAAATAGAGGCAGAGAAGGGCGCGGCTCAGGCTGCCCCCCGTGAAAGGCAAAGCAATCTGATAAAAGGAGACACTCAAATGGAAACTTTGAATTACAAGGTCCTGGAAAGCACCGGCTACAACGGTTATATCCTCAAGGACGCACCCGTCAAGGTGATGCAGTTCGGCGAGGGCAACTTCCTGCGCGCATTCGTGGATTACTTCTTTGATATTGCCAACGAGAAGGCTGGCTACAACGGCAAGGTCAAGCTCGTCCAGCCCATCGCAAACTTCCCCCAGATGGCGGACTGGATCAACGAGCAGGAGGGTCTGTACACCCTGTACCTGCGCGGCAGCGAGAAGGGCCAGAAGGTCGATGCAAAGCGCGTCATCTCCTGTGTGCATGACTGCGTCTGCCCCTACTCCGAGGGCAAGTGGGACGAAGTGCTGGCTCTGGCCCGCTCTGAGGACCTGGAGATCGTCGTCTCCAACACCACTGAGGCCGGCATCGCCTACACGCAGGGCGACAGCCAGTTTGACCAGGTGCCTCCCAACAGCTTCCCCGCAAAGCTGACCCGCGTGCTCTACGAGCGCTACACCGCCTTCAAGGGCGCTGCTGACAAGGGTCTGGTCATCCTCTCCTGCGAGCTCATCGACAACAACGGCAAGGAGCTGCAGAAGTGCTGCAACAACTACGCGAAGGACTGGAACCTCGACGCTGCCTTCATCGACTGGATGAACAACGCCAACACCTTCTGCTCCACTCTGGTGGACCGCATCGTCCCGGGCCGCATCCGTGACCCGAAGGAGATGGCTGCTCTGGAAGAGGCCAACGGCTACACCGATAAGGCTCTGGATGTCGGCGAAGTCTTCGGCGTCTGGGTCATCGAAGGCCCCGATGGTCTGGAGGACAAGCTGCCGTTCAAGAAGGCCGGCGTCAACGTCATGGTCGTCCCCGATGTCACCCCCTACAAGAAGCGCAAGGTCCGCATCCTGAACGGTGCTCACACCGGTTTCGTTCTGGGCGCATATCTGGCCGGTTTCGACATCGTGCGTGACTGCATGCACAACGACACCATCCGCGGCTTCATGAACAAGATGCTGCACGAGGAAGTCATCCCCACCCTGCCTCTGGACAAGAAAGACCTCGAGGAGTTCGCTTCTGCTGTGCAGGACCGCTTCAACAACCCGTTCATCAACCACGAGCTGATGAGCATCTCCCTGAACTCCACCTCCAAGTGGAAGGCCCGCAACATGCCTTCCTTCCTGGCTTATATCGAGGAGCAGAAGAAGCTGCCCAAGTGCCTGACCATGTCTCTGGCTGCTTACATCGCTTTCTACTCCAACGACATTCAGGAGCGCACTGCTGACGGCCTCATCTGCAAGCGCCCGGCGGGCAACACCTACAAGATCCAGGATGACGCATGGGCTCTGGACTTCTACTATGCACACAAGGACGACACCGCTGCCCAGCTGGTGAACGCCGTTCTGACCAACACCCAGATGTGGGATCAGGACCTGACCAAGATCGAGGGCCTCGAGGCCGCTGTTCTGGCAGACCTGGAGCTCATCCGCACCGAGGGCGCCGAGGCTGCTTATAAGAGCTGCCTGTAAGCTGAAAATTTGCACAAAAGGGCTGCTGCTTTGGGCAGCAGCCCTTTTGGCTTACTTATGAGAAAGTAGGAGAAAAACTATGCCGCAGGCGATCCATATCAGCCCCATCGACAACGTCGTTGTCGCTCTGCATCCCATTGCCAAGGGTACCCTCGTCGAGGTGGACGGCCTTGCCGTTACCGCGCTGGAGGACATCCCTCAGGGCCATAAGATGGCTGTCAAGCCCATCAAGAACGGCGAGAACGTCATCAAGTACGGCTTCCCCATCGGCCACGCTACCGCCGACGCTGAGCCGGGTACCTGGATGCACACCCACAATGTCCACACCAACCTCTCCGGTGAGGTGGAATACAGCTATAACCCCTCCCCCGATCTGGCCCCGCTGCCCAAGGTGGAGCCCGAGACCTTCATGGGCTTCCGCCGCAAGGATGGCCGCGCCGCCATCCGCAACGAGATCTGGATCATCCCCACCGTCGGCTGTGTCAACGACATCGCCAAGAAGATGGTGGCCGACAATCAGGACCTCGTCACCGGCACCATCGAGGGCCTCTACACCTTCACCCACCCCTTCGGCTGCAGCCAGACCGGCCATGACCATGCGCAGACCCGCAAGCTGCTGGCCGCTCTGGTCCGCCACCCCAATGCCGCTGCCGTTCTGGTGCTGCATCTGGGCTGCGAGAACCTGCAGCACGACCAGTTCGTGGAAGAGCTGGGCGAGTATGACCACGACCGCGTGAAGTTCCTGACCTGCCAGGACGTGGACGACGAGTTCACCGCCGCCCGCGACATCCTGAAGGAGCTGGCTGCTTACGCCGGCCAGTTCAAGCGTGAGCCCATCCCCGTGAGTGAGCTGGTGGTCGGCATGAAGTGCGGCGGCTCTGACGGCCTGTCCGGCATTACTGCCAACCCCACCATCGGCCGCTTCTCCGATATGATGGGCCAGCGGGGCGGCTCCACCGTCCTGACCGAGGTGCCGGAGATGTTCGGCGCCGAGGGCTTCCTGATGGACCGCTGCATCGACCGCGATGTCTTCGTCAAGGCCGAGCAGATGATCAACGGCTTCAAGGAGTACTTCATCAGCCACAATGAGGTCGTCTACGACAATCCCTCTCCGGGCAACAAGCAGGGCGGCATCACCACGCTGGAGGACAAGAGCTGCGGCTGCGTCCAGAAGGGCGGCACCGCCCCCATCATGGATGTCATCGGCTACGGCGACCCGGTGGTGACCAAGGGCCTGAACATGCTCTACGGCCCCGGCAATGACCTTGTGTCCGCTACGGCCATGACCGCTGCCGGTGCCCACATGATCCTCTTCTCCACCGGCCGCGGCACCCCGTTTTCGGCTCCGGCTCCCACCCTGAAGATCGCCACCAACACCCCGCTGGCCACCAAGAAGTCCGGCTGGATCGATTACAACACCGGCGTCATCGCCGACGGCGAGAAGACCATCGACGAGACCGCACAGGGTCTTCTGGAACTGGTGATTCGCGTGGCCAGCGGCGAGCAGACCAAGGCCGAGAAGCACGGCTTCCGTGAGATCTCCATCTTCAAGGACGGCGTTGTTTTGTAAATCACTCCCTTCGTCATCCCTTCGGGATGCCACCTCCCTCATGGAGGGAGGCTTTGGCCTACCCGAACGCAGAAAAAGGCTCCCTCTTTGAGGGAGCTGTCCAGCGGAAGCGAGACAGAGGGAGTACCATCAAGGAGGTAGAACTTATGAATCAGATCACCACCCAGTACGTTACCGAAGGCGGCGCCTGCTACGAGCAGTACGTCATCACCGACCCGGCTGCCAAGACGGCCCTGACCATCACCCCGGAGCGCGGCGGTATGATCACCGGCTTCACCCTCGACGGCGACGAGTACATCTGGACCCGCCGCCCCAACTTCAGCGAGTGCAACCGCCCCCGGTTCGGTGTGCCGGTGCTCTTCCCCAGCTGCGGCAACCCGGACGGTGGCGTCCACCTGTTTGACGGCAAGGCCTACCCCATGGAGTGCCACGGCTTCGCAGACCTCTGCGCATGGGAAGTGGAGAGTGTTGGCCCCGACGGCGTGACCCTTATTTTGGAGTCCACTCCGCTGACCAAGTTCCTCTACCCCTTCGACTTCACCCTGCTGGTGAACTACGACCTGAACGGTACCACCGCTTCCATTAGTATGACCGTCATCAACGAGGGTGATGTCCCGATGCCCTTCAGCTTCGGCTACCACCCCTACTTCATCGCTTCCGCGCTGGAGAATGTGGATTTTGACATCAAGTGCGCCACCTGCTCCGAGAACGCCAAGGGCGAGCAGCCCGCCGCCCCGGAAAAGATCACCCTGACCCGCAAGGAGGGCGCGGACAACTCCATCCGCCTGATGACCGGCGTGGAGTTCCCCATGACCTTCACCGACAAGGGCAACGGCCACAAGGTGACCGTGGACGCCGACGAGAGCTTCACCAACGGCGTGCTCTGGCAGCAGGACGCCGAGAGCTTCGTCTGCATGGAGCCTTGGAACGGCTGGGCCAACAGCGTCAATGAGGAAGGCAAGCACGAGGTGCTGGAGCCCGATGAGGCCCTCACGAGCGAGTGGACCATTACCATCGAGAAGGTCTGAGTGATTGTTCTCTTTTGCGCGCCAAAAGAGAACCAGAAAAGCGCCGCTTTTTCGAGGCGCGGGCACGAATCAAGGGCTGCTCGCCCTTGATAAACCCAAAGTAGAACAAAATCCCCCGAAATCGGGCGGTGTGCCATTCGGCACAAACGCTTTTCCGATTTCGGGGGATTTTTAATTTGCGGCTCTGCCGCAGAAATTACTTCTCCGGTGCAGCGAAAGCAATGGGGGTAGCACCTGCAGCAGCGTCAACGCTCAGCAGGGAGATGGGGGTGACCTCGTAGCTCAGAGTCTCAAAGCTCTGGGTGGCGCCGCCATCGGTGGTGAACTCCAGAACGTACTTAGCGGAGGTGTCTGCGTCCTCCGGCAGGGTCAGAACGACGCTCTCGCCGTCTGCCAGACCCTCACCGGCCAGATTCTCGCCCTTGTCCTCAGAACCGACAGCGTACAGGTACAGCTCGGCGACGTTGGTGCCGGTGGTGTTGTACACGGTGTACTCAGCGGGCTCCACAGCAGCCTCAGAGCTTGCAGCCTCGGAAGAAGCGGCAGCAGAGGAAGCCACAGAAGAGGCGGCCACAGAAGAGGCAGCAGAAGAAGCGGTAGAGGAAGAAGAACCGCAAGCGGTCATGCCGATGGCCAGTGCCAGAGCAGCAGCCACGACAGCAGCATTTTTCAGTTTCATGGTAATGTATTCTCCTTGTTTGTGAAAAGTTCTTTCGTGGGCAGACCTTCGTGTGAAAAGTTGCCCACGAGTAACTATTATACACATTTCGACCGGAAAAGCAAGAAGTAATACTTTACAAAAGTATGAAAAGTAAAATAATTTTTGTTTCTGATGCAACAATAGACTATAATAAAATGTGAAATGTTGAAATAATATATTGACAATATACAAATCCTCTGTATACTCAAGCTAGAGTGGAAAAAATTGGAGGGGTATACTATGAAAAAGCTACTCGGAACGTTGTTGGCTGTGTTCATGGGTTTATTGCTTCTCTGCTCCTGTACAACGAAAACAAGTAATTCGGCATCGTCTCTGCCGGACAGCCGGGACGAAATGGCCTTAGCTGGTGTCGATGCAAGATACAGTGCAATCTCTTCACAGACCGTCGAGCATGGCGAAGATTATGTCATCCAGTGGGAAGACCCTGCTATGGAAGCCCACGTCCGCTTTGTTCTGGATAAACCGGAAGGTGATATCCTGCACAGCGATGTGTGGAACATTCAAGTGATTGTCTTGCGGGCAAGCAGCGCAGATGGCTTTGATGTAGCATTGGAACAGCCTACCAGCGGGGATACATTCACCTTTGAGATGGTGGAGACGAACCCGGAAGTACGGCATTTGTACAATGGGACCGCCTTTCAGAACCTGTCCGCACTGAACGACCTGAAGCATTTCGACAGCTTACAGTATTTTTCGTACAGCGCTTCGCAGCCGTATGATGAGCTGACCGACCTTTCCGGTCTGAGCGCCTGTAAGGGTTTGAAGATGTTGTCGATTGGCAATGCAAGACCGGAGACGCTTGCGCCGCTGGAAGAGTTACAGGCATTGCAGACGCTGACTCTGAGCAACTGCGGCACATTGGATCTCACGCCGCTGGGAAAGCTTCCGGCCTTGACTTCGGTGAGTCTGTCCGTGGATACGCTTGATTCGCTGGAACCGCTGGCGCAGATGGATCAGCTGTCTTATCTGGGACTGACAGGCGGAACGACTTACCCCAGTTTGGAGCCGTTGGTGCAGACGAACGTCCGCTATCTGAATCTGGGAGTCGGTCTGGATGATAGCAAGAGGTATGAGGAGTTGGACTATACCCCGCTGACCGAGATGAAAAGTTTGGTTTGGCTGGATTTGACACATCATACACGGGTGGATGAGGCGCTCTGCGGTGCCATTCTGGACAGCAACAAGGAGCTGAAGTATCTGGACATCTCGTACACAGAAGCCGCGAAGTCCGGCGCAAAACCTAAAGTTGAATATCTGATGGATAAAACCTAAACCACAAAAACAGCCCGTACAGTGCAAGACTGTACGGGCTGTTTTTCACGTTATCAGCGTTTTCAGTGGAAAACTTACTTGGGCTGCTTGCCGATATAGGCGAGGATGCCGCCGTCGGCGTAGAGGATCTGGCCGTTCACGAAGTCGGAAGCGTGGGAGGCGAGGAAGACGCAGGGGCCGACCATGTCCTCCGGCTCGCCCCAGCGGCCGGCAGGGGTCTTGGCGGTGATGAACTGATCGAAGGGGTGGCGGCTGCCGTCCGGCTGGATCTCGCGCAGGGGCGCGGTCTGGGCGGTGGCGATGTAGCCGGGGCCCATGCCGTTGCACTGGATGTTGTACTCGCCGTACTCGGAGGCGATGTTCTTGGTCAGCATCTTCAGGCCGCCCTTGGCAGCAGCGTAAGCGGAGACGGTCTCGCGGCCCAGCTCGCTCATCATGGAGCAGATGTTGATGATCTTGCCCTCGCGCTTGGCGATCATATCGGGCAGGACGGCCTTGGAGCAGTTGAACGCACCGCCGACGTGGACGTCGATGACCCGCAGGAAGTCGGCGTGGCTCATTTCAATCATGGGCACCCGCTTCATCAGGCCTGCGTTGTTCACGAGGATGTCCACGGGGCCCACCTCTGCCTTGATCTTGGCGATCATAGCGTTGACGGCGGCTTCGTCGGTGACGTCAGCGACGTAGCCGTGGGCGTCGATGCCCGCTTCCTTGTAGGCGGCGATGCCTTTTTCAAGGCTGCCCTCGTTGGAGCAGTTGAAGCAGACCGTCGCGCCGCACTGGGCCATGCCCGCAGCGATGGAAAAACCGATGCCGTGGGCACCGCCGGTGACGAGGGCGACTTTGCCCTTCAGATCGAATGCAGAAAGATTCATAATTTCCTCCTCAAGTTAAATTTTTAGCAAAAAGCCCCATACCGGGCAGCCGGTACGGGGCTTGTGCAGGGTGCTTTTAGCGCAGGTCAGTGGTAGCGATGTTGTCCATGTCGTCAAACTCCATGTTCTCGCCGCCCATTGCCCAGATAAACGTATAGTTCGAGGTGCCTACGCCGCTGTGGATGCTCCAAGAGGGGCTGATGACAGCATCCTCGTTGTGCATCACGATGTGGCGGGTCTGAGTAGGCTCGCCGCACATGTGGAACACCACCTGCCCCTCCGGCAGTTCAAAGTAGGTATAGATCTCCATCCGCCGCTCGTGGGTGTGGCTGGGCATGGTGTTCCAGTTGGAACCCGGCTCCAGTTCGGTCATCCCCATGCTGAGCTGGCAGGTCTTCAGGACATCCGGATGGATGAACTGATTGATGGTGCGCTTGTTGCAGGTCTCGACACTGCCCAGAGGACGATGGTTTGCATCGGCCATCTTGATCAGGCGGGTCTCGTACGAGCAGTGTGCCGGAGCGGACACCATGTAGAACTTGGCGGGGTGCTCCGGATCGGCGGAAGCGAAGGTCACTTCCTTGGTGCCCTTGGTGATGTACAGGCAGTCCTTATAGCCCAGCTTGTACTCCACACCGTCGGCCACCACGATGCCGGTGGAATCCTTGCCGATGTTGAACATGCCGATCTCGCGGCGTTCGAGGAAATAGTGGGTGCCGAAATTGGCCCAGACGTCGATGCCCTTGTCGATGGAGACGGTCTCGTGCACCGGCATACAGCCCAGCGTGACCATACGGTCCACATGGCTGTAAACGGCCACGACCTCATCGGCCTTGTACAGGCCGGTGATCAGCATCTCGTCGCGCATTTCCTCGGTGGTATAGCGCTTGAAGTCCTTCTGGTTGCAGGAGTAACGGATATCCATTTCGGATCCCCTCCCGCTCTTAGCGCTGGATACGGCCGGAACCGTCGCCGCCAGCCAGCTTCTCGACCTCAGCAACGGTCATCATGTTGTAGTCGCCCTCGATGGAGTGCTTCAGAGCGGAAGCAGCCACAGCGAACTCAACAGCCTCCTGCGTGCTCTTGCCGGTCAGCAGGGCGTAGATCAGGCCGCCGCCGAAGGAGTCGCCGCCGCCAACGCGGTCGATGATCTTCAGCTCGTACTTCTTGGAGAAGCAGTACTCGTTGGAAGCGACATCGTACAGCATAGCGCTCCAGCCGTTCTCGGAAGCGTTGTGGCTCTCACGCAGGGTGATAGCGACCTTCTCGAAGTGGAACTTGTCAGCCAGCTGCTTGGCGACGCTCTTGTAGCCCTCAGCGTTCAGCTTGCCGCCGTAGATGTCGGTAGCCTCAGCCTCGATGCCGAAGACGTCCTTTGCATCCTCCTCGTTGGAGATGCAGACGTCAACGTACTGGCACAGCTCGGTCATAGCGGCACGAGCCTGCTCACGAGTCCACAGCTTGCCGCGGTAGTTCAGGTCGCAGCTGATCTTCACGCCGTGTGCCTTAGCAGCCTTGCAGGCTTCGAGGCAGATCTCGACGACGTTCTGGCCCAGAGCCGGGGTGATGCCGGTGAAGTGGAACCAATCGACACCCTCGAAGATCTTGTCCCAATCGAAGTCGGAGGGCTGAGCCAGCTGGATGGCACTGTTGGCACGGTCGTAGATGCAGACGGAACCGCGCTGAGAAGCGCCCTTCTCGTTGTAGTAGATGCCAACGCGATCGCCGCCGCGGGTGATCATGCTGGTGTCAACACCGTAACGGCGCAGACTGTTGACGGCTGCCTGACCGATAGCGTGTGCGGGGAGCTTGGTGACGAAAGCAGCGTCCAGACCGTAGTTGGCCAGAGAAACTGCGACATTTGCCTCGCCGCCGCCGAAGCTAAACTCCAGATTGTTTGCCTGAACGAAGCGCTCATAGTTGAACGGCTGCAGACGAACCATCAGTTCGCCAAAAGTAACGACTTTCATTGTGGTATTCTCCTTTTTGTTGTTTCCTATATAAGCCCGCCGCAGGGAAGACCGGTGCGGCGGAGCATGGCAGGTGGGATAGCGTCAGGGCTTAGGCCTGAACGAGGTGGAAGGCGAAGCCGCCGATCTCGTCTGCGAAGTAGCAGGCGACAGTCTTGCCGTTCTTGACGTTCTTGGAGTCCAGATCGAACTTCACGCCGCGCTGAGACAGGTGATAGATGGCGCGGTCCACATTGTTGCAGCCGATGGCGATGTGGCCATTGGTGCCGCGGCCCGGCTTCTTCATGATCTCAAATTCCTTGTTGCCGACGAAAATGCTGGAGTTGCCGGGAGCGACCTTCATATTCAGCATTGCACCGATGAAGTTGGCGACCTTCATGGCCTCCTCCTCGTTGCCGGTGTTGATGCCGACATGGTGCAGGTGCAGACCCAGCATGGTGTCAACGGCTTCCTTGCTCTGAGCGGTGATCTTTGCCCAGTCGCCAGCCTTGATGACATCGCTCTTGCACATCCAGGTGCCGCCGACAGCGAAGATCTGGTCGTAGCCCAGGTAATCGTTGACGTTCTTTGCGTTGACACCGCCGGTGCACATCCAGCGTGCGCCCTTCAGGGCAGCGCCGATGTTCTTCAGCATGCCGACACCGCCGTTTGCCTCAGCGGGGAAGAACTTCAGGGCCTCGCAGCCCATGTTCATAGCCTGCTGCATCTCGCCGGCAGAAGCGGTACCGGGCATCATAATGCCGCCCTTGTCGATCACGTGCTTGCAGACCTCGGGGTCAAAGCCGGGAGCAACGATGAAGGAAGCACCAGCTGCCATTGCACGGTCAGCCTGCTCGCAGGTCAGGACAGTGCCTGCACCCAGCAGCATCTCGGGCATCTCTTCGTGGATCTTGCGGATGCACTCCTCAGCACATGCAGTGCGGAAGGTGACCTCGGCTGCGGGCAGACCGCCCTCGGCCAGAGCCTTGCACAGGGGCAGGGCCTCGTCTACGCTGTTGAAGGCGATAACAGGGATAATGCCGATCTGATAGACCTTTTCAACGATGGGATTCATAACGCATTTCTCCTTTTTATTTGACACTCAGGGCGGGGCAGGGCCGGATGGGCACACTCTCCCCACCATACGTTCACAGTATTAGTATAAACGACCCGGCCGCTTTTGGTAATGCTCAACAAGCACAATGTTTTGCATAAGAGCTTGTATACATTGCACAAAAATGCCCAACGGTCACAGCCCGAGCCGCTCAAACAGCTCTGCAACGCCGTCGTGGTCGTTGTCGCGGGTGCTGACGATATCCCCCAGTGCCCGGATCTCGGGCAGGGCGTTGGCCATCACGGCGGCCACACCGGCCCGGGCCAGCATGGCACGGTCGTTTTCACTGTCGCCGATGGCAGCGGTGGCTTCCCGCGGGATGCCCAGCATGTCTGCCAATGCCAGCAGGGCCGTGCCCTTGTCCACGCCCTGGGCGGTGACCTCCACGTTGTCCGGCGACCCCTGCACGGCTTCCACGCCCGGCAGGGCCCGGAAGCGGGGGAGAGCTGCCTGCGCGATCTCCGCGCTGTCGAAGAACATGCAGAACTTTTCCACTTCGTGGGCGTGGCGGCTCAGCCACTCGGGCTGGTCACGCACAACGTGATAGCGGCCATCGTCCGGCTGGCGGGCCTCGGTGGAAAGATGCCGGTTTTTCCGGGCCTGAAACAGCTCCATGCCCGGCGCGTCCAGATAGGCGCACCCGTCTGAAAAGATGCTCAGCGGGCCGTGGTACTCCTGATAGAGCGCAAAGGCTTCCCGGGCGGTCTCCGGCGGCATGGGGCGGTGGAGGAGCCGGACCGGCTGGTGGGTCTGCCGCCGGGCCGCATCGGCATAGCGGCTGTACACGGCACCCAGCGGGGCTGTGCCCATATCCCAGACAGCGGCAC
>OGOW01003104.1_pt1 | contig 12280 bp, 8 predicted proteins | sample 1552781 | NCBI WGS metagenome assembly OGOW01 (sample SAMEA2580145, study PRJEB22360) | human gut metagenome | biome: human gut; feature: human-associated habitat; material: faeces | place: Denmark | collected 2008/2010
TGTTGAAATATTTTGGTTACTACCATTTTGGTGTTGTCCTGAAATGCTTACACAACTTGCACTATAATCATTTCTCCAGTTTTTAGTTACTTTAGTAGCTTTACCTACTGTAACATTTACCGTAACCCTTGTTACTGCTGTTACTGTTTTAGGAACTTTTACATAAAATGTTTTATTCTTTCCTGATGTCCATGATATAGCATTTCCACTCGCATCACAAATACTTGCTGATCCAGTTCCAGCAACTGTCGCTGTTATAGATGAACCTTTTATAGAATAATTACATTTTACTTTATATGGTCCAACTATATTATAACTAGAATTAGTGCAAAGAGAAAGGAACAAAACAAGAGTGAGTAATTTAGTGAATTTTTATAATGATTATAGATATTTAGTTGTGCCATTTTTTACATGGACTGGAATACAATTATTTAAAATAATATGGGAATATGCAGAAACAAAAAGATTGAATATTAGAAGACTTTGGGGAGCTGGAGGTATGCCAAGTGCTCATTCAGCAGTTGTTGTTTCAATAACAACAATGATAGCGCGTAGCCAAGGTTTTTCATCTCCGTTATTTGCTTTATCATTCGTATTTTCAATGGTAGTTCTGTATGATGCATGTGGTGTAAGGTATGAGACTGGGAAACAAGCCCATGTACTAAACGAGATAATGACAAATCCAGATTCTGAACTCTCAAAAATGACATTCAATGTAAAGCTAGAAGAACTAGTAGGACACACGCCATTTCAGGTATTTGTGGGTGCGATAGTAGGCTTGATTGTGGGACTAATATTTTAATGTGGCAGGAAAATGCAATAATATTAGAAATAAATTATTTAAAGCATCATGATGAAATTATAAGAGGAGGCCATTATGGAAGATATTGAAATTGCTAGGAATACTAAGTTAGAGAATATTAAGAACATTGCTGCAAAGGCTGGAATTGCTGATGATGAGCTTGAACAGTATGGAAATTTTAAGGCTAAGATTGATAGCAAAAAATTGCTTAATAGATTGAAAGATAGAAAAAATGGAAAGCTTATTTTAGTTACTTCAATTAATCCAACTCCATTAGGAGAAGGTAAAACTACTATGGCTATTGGTCTTGCAGATGGCCTAACAAGAATAGGAAAGAGTGCAATTATAGCCTTAAGAGAACCTTCTTTAGGACCTGTTTTTGGTATTAAAGGCGGTGCCACTGGCGGAGGATATGCTCAGGTAGCTCCAATGGAAGATATAAATTTGCATTTTACAGGAGATATTCATGCAATTACAACTGCTAATAATTTACTTTCTAGTATGATAGATAATCATATATATTTTGGTAATGAATTAGGTTTTAAAAAAGTTACATGGAAAAGATGTATGGACTTAAATGATAGACAACTAAGAGAAATTGAAACAGGATTATCAGGAGAAAAAAGAATAGTACCTAGAAAAGACAATTTTGATATAACAGTTGCATCTGAAATAATGGCAATATTATGTTTAGCAGAAAATTTAAAAGACTTAAAAGAAAAACTAGGAAATATTATAGTTGGATATAACTATAATGATGAACCTATTTATGCTAAACAATTAAAAGCAAATGGAGCAATGACAGTATTATTAAAAGATGCAATAAAACCTAATTTAGTACAAACATTAGAACATACACCTGCATTAGTTCATGGAGGACCATTTGCTAATATTGCACATGGATGTAATAGTGTTATAGCAACTAAAACAGCTTTAAAATTAGCTGATTATACAATAACAGAAGCAGGATTTGGAGCAGATTTGGGAGCAGAAAAATTTCTAGACATAAAATGTAGAAAAGCTAATATAAAACCAGATGTAGTAGTTATAGTTGCAACCATAAAAGCAATAAAATATCATGGTGGAGTTGATAAAGAAGATATTCAAAAAGAAAATATCAAAGGTCTAGAAAATGGAATTGAAAATTTATATAGACATATAGATAATATGAAAAATAAATTCGGATTAAATGTAATTGTAGCACTAAATAAATACACATCAGATACAGAAAAAGAGCTAAATTGGCTTGAACAAAAATTAAAAGAAAAAAATATAGAAATGAGTATAGTAGAAGGCTGGGAAAAAGGTGGAGAAGGAGCAATTGATATTGCTAAAAAAATAGTTAAAAATTGTTCTAATACATCTAATATTAAAGAAAACAATTTCAATTTTATTTATAAAGATGAAGAAACGATAAAAGAAAAAATTCAAAAAATAGCAACAAAAATATATGGAGCACAAGATGTAGAATATTCAGAAGAAGCAGAACAGAAAATTGAAAAAATAGAAAAAACGGAATATGGAAAACTGCCAGTATGTATCGCAAAAACACAATATTCTTTCTCAGATGATACTAAAAATTTAGAATGTAATAACAAATATAATATACATGTAAGGGATGTAGAATTAAAAGCAGGAGCAGGTTTTATAGTAGTCCTTGCAGGAAAAATAATGACAATGCCTGGATTACCTAAAATTCCAGCAGCAGAACAAATAGATATAGATGAAAATGACAATATTATAGGAATATTTTAAAGTTTAATTTGAAGATAGATAGTTTTTAAAGAGATTAAAATTTTGATATAAATTTTAATCTCTTTTTTAGCCGAAAATTAAAATCTGGTAAAAACAAAGGAGGACTATGTTGTTTTATGCTATAATAGGAAAGTTCATCAAACTTCCTATTATATAAAAATAATTAACCAAACTCTTGTTTTTATAATTTAAATAAGTTATAATAACTCTGGAGGAGAAATTATGAATGATAAAATTGTTATAAAGGGAGCAAAAGAACATAATTTAAAAAATATAAATTTAGAAATACCAAGAGATAAATTAGTTGTCATAACTGGATTATCAGGTTCTGGAAAATCTAGTTTAGCATTTGATACATTATATGCAGAAGGACAAAGAAGATATGTAGAAAGTTTATCTTCATATGCAAGGCAATTCTTAGGATTAATGGAAAAACCAAATGTAGAGAGAATAGATGGATTGTCACCAGCAATTTCTATTGACCAAAAAACAACCTCAAAAAATCCACGTTCAACAGTTGGAACAGTAACAGAAATATATGATTATATCCGTTTATTATATGCACGTATAGGAGTTCCATATTGCCCTAATTGTGGCAAAAAAATAGAAAAGCAATCAATAGACCAAATTATAGATAATATTATGGCATTAGCTGAAGGTACAAAAATACAAATTTTAGCACCAGTAGTTCGTGGACGTAAAGGTGAATATACAAAGCAATTAGAAGGATATCAAAAAGACGGATTTGTAAGAGTTAGAATAGACGGAGAAATATATGAGTTATCAGACGATATAGAATTAGATAGAAAGAAAAAGCATAATATAGAATTAGTTGTTGATAGATTAGTTATAAAACCAGATATTACAAGTAGATTAACTGAATCTGTTGAAACAGCATTAAAATATGCAGATAAGCTAGTTTTAGTTGATGTAATAGGAGATAAACCAGTATTATATAGTTGCAATTATGCATGTCCTGATTGTGGATTTAGTTTTCCAGAATTAACACCAAGAATGTTTTCATTTAACAATCCATTTGGAGCTTGTCCAGAATGTACAGGTATCGGATATTTAATGAAAATGGACGAAGATTTAATAGTTCCAGATAAAAATAAAACACTATATGACGGAATAAAAGCATTTGGTTCAAGCACAATGAAAAAAGGTGACACAATGGCGAAAATGTATTTTGAAAGTATAGGAAAACATTATGGAATAGATATTAAAAATAAAAAAATTAAAGATCTGCCAAGATGGTTTATGGAAAAGATTCTATATGGTACAGGTGATGAAGAAATAGATTTTGAATATACATCATATGCGGGAACAAGAAAATTCACAGCACCATTTGAAGGAGTTTTACCAACTTTGGATAGACGTCACAATGAAACAAAATCACAAGGGATGAGAGACTTTTATGAAATGTATATGACAAATTCCGAATGTCATGCTTGCCATGGAGCAAGATTAAAACCAGAAATTCTTTCAATAAAAGTTGGTGATAAAAACATAAATGAATTAACTCAAATGTCAATAAGATATATCAAAGAATATCTAAACAATCTTGAATTAAATGATACAGAAAAAATGATATCAGAATTAATATTAAAAGAGATTGACCAAAGATTACAATTTTTAATTGATGTTGGGTTAGAATATTTAACATTATCAAGAAATGCCGGAACACTTTCAGGAGGAGAAGCCCAAAGAATCCGTTTAGCAACTCAAATTGGTTCTGGCTTAACAGGAGTATTGTATATTTTAGATGAACCAAGTATTGGTTTACATCAAAGAGATAATGACAAATTACTTGCAACTTTAAAAAAGCTAAGAGACTTAGGAAATACATTAATAGTAGTAGAACACGATGAAGATACAATGTATGCAGCTGACCAAATTATTGATATTGGACCAGGAGCAGGAACACATGGTGGAAATGTTATGGCACAAGGTACAGCTGAAGAAGTTAAACAAGTTGAAGGTTCAATAACAGGTCAATACTTAAGTGGTAGAAAGAAAATAGAAGTTCCTAAAAAAAGAAGAAAACCAGTAAAATCTAAAGTAATAGAAGTGCAAGGAGCTACTGAAAACAATTTAAAAAATATAAGTGTAAAATTTCCACTAGGTGTATTTAACTGTGTAACAGGTGTTTCAGGTTCTGGAAAATCAACATTAGTAAATGAAGTCTTATATAAAACAATAGCAAAAGAGCTAAATGGTGCAAATGAAAAACCAGGAAAATGCAAAGGTGTAAAAGGACTTCAAAACATAGACAAAATAATAAATATAGACCAATCGCCAATAGGAAGAACACCACGTTCAAACCCTGCAACATACACAGGTGTATTTGATATAATAAGAGATATTTTTGCTGCAACAGAAGAAGCAAAAATGAGAGGATATGCAAAAGGAAGATTTAGTTTTAATGTGCAAGGCGGAAGATGTGAAAGCTGTAATGGAGATGGAGTTCATAAAATAGAAATGCACTTTTTACCAGACATATACGTACCTTGTGAAGTATGTAAAGGAAAACGATATAATAGAGAAACTTTAGAAGTTCATTATAAAGGAAAAAGTATAGCAGATGTTTTAGATATGACTGTTGAAGAAGCATTAAAATTCTTTGAAAATATTCCTAAAATTAAACAAAAAATTCAAACATTATATGATGTAGGATTAGGATATATAAAATTGGGACAACCATCAACAACATTGTCAGGAGGAGAAGCACAAAGAGTTAAACTTGCAACAGAACTATCAAAAAGAGCGACAGGAAAAACACTATATATATTAGACGAACCTACTACTGGACTACATATAGCAGATGTTCATAAATTAGTTGATATATTACAAAGATTAGTTGATACAGGAAATACAATAATTGTAATAGAACATAATTTAGACTTAATTAAAACTTGTGACCATATTATAGATCTAGGCCCAGAAGGTGGAGAAAATGGTGGAGAAGTAGTTGCAGTTGGCAGTCCTGAACAAATTTGTAAGAATGAGAGAAGTTATACAGGAAAATTCTTAAAAAAATATTTAGAAAACAACTAAAAAATGAAGAAAATATTTTCAAAATTTGAAGGTATTTTCTTTTATTTTGCATAAAAATCAATAAAAAATAAAGAATAATAAATAATAGGTAATAGGCAAGAAAACAGATAATAAGAGAAAAAATATATAGCTAAAATATAAATTTGGAGGAGATTTTTATGTATAATTTTAGAACAGATTTAGCATCAGAAAGAAGAGAAATATACCAAAAAACTAATGAGGTAAAAGGTGAAATTGATGGTATTACAAGTGAAATAGAAGAAATTACAAATAAGATAAAAGTAGAAAAAGTAAAAATAATAAATGAAAATGGAGAAAAAGCAATTGGAAAACCAATTGGCACATATACAACGATAGACGTAAAAAATTTAAAAATAATTCAAGAAGAAGAATTACAGCAAGCAGCAGATAGTGTAACAAAAGAGTTAAAAGAAATGCTAAATAAACATATAGATAGTCAAGGAGAAGTACTTGTTGTGGGACTTGGAAATATATATGTTACACCAGACAGTTTGGGACCAAAAGTAATAAATGAAATAGAAGTTACACGTCATATCATTAATTATATGCCACAATATGTAAAAGAAGGAACAAGAATGGTAAGTGCAATAGCACCGGGAGTATTGGGAACAACAGGAATTGAAACATTAGAAATATTAAAAGGGGTCGTAGAAAATACCAAACCTAAACTAATAATTGTAATAGATGCACTAGCCTCAAGAAGTATAGAAAGAATAAGTAGTACAGTACAATTATCAGATACTGGTATAGTTCCAGGAGCTGGTGTTGGGAATAAAAGAAGTGAATTAAGTATAAATACTTTAGGTGTGCCTGTTATAGCAATAGGAATTCCAACAGTTGTAGAAACAGCAGTCCTTGTAAATGATAGTTTAAACTTATTTATTAAAAAATTACAAGACGAAGCCAAATCAAATGAATATTTAAATAATTTAAAAGAAAATGATAATTATGAAGAAATAAAACAAGCATTAGTTCCAAATGATTTTAACTTAATAGTAACTCCAAAAGAAATTGATGATTTAATAGAAAATATGAAAGAAATAGTATCTAGGGGAATTAATCAAGCTTTATGATAAAAAACAATATATATTGTTTTTTTGGATATATTAGAATTTATTTGCAGATTGAATTTTAAGAAATTTGTAAAAAAGCATTGAAAAAAGGTAATAATTAATATATAATGCAATTGTTAATAGAAATTTAAGGAGTGGTTATAATGGACGAAAACAAAAAAGAAGTTAAGAAACCAGAAGAAAAAGTAGAAAAGGTTGCTAAAACAGAGGAAAAAAAGGTAGCAGAAGTAAAAAAAGAAGAACCAAAATTTGAAAAAGTAAGCAAAAAAGAAGCTGATAAAATAAATAAAACAAAAAATAAAGAAAAAAATAAAAATACAAAAACAGACAAAAAGAAAAAATGGATACCAACAGCAATAGTAGCAATAGCTGTTATAGCTATAATAGCAGTTTTAACTGTAATGATAGTTGTTTCATCAGATCCTAAAAAATCATTAGATGGATTATTAACAAATTTAAGATCAGGAAACTTTGAAAAAGCTCAAGAATATCTAAGTGGAGATGAAACAGAATTAACAGACACATCATTAGATGAAGAAGCTCAAAAATTATTATTTGAAAAATTATCTTGGAATATAAAGAAAGTAACACAAGAAAAAGATAAAGCAACAATAGTCGTAGAAATAAGAAATAAAGATTTCCAAACAGTAGTAAATAATTATGCAAAAAGAGCTTTAAATGCTGCTAAAGAAGCAATAGGAAGTGGTAATACAGAAAACATTTCTGAACAAGATTTCCAACAATATTTCTTAGAAGAATTAAAAAATGAAGAAATTCAAACAACAACAAACGAAAAAACTATAAATGCTGTAAAAGTAGATAATAAATGGAAAATTGTTTCAGATGATGATTTAGTAAGTGCTATATTACCAGGATTAGAAGAAGCTATAAATACATTATCATAAGTAGTAATTAAATAAAAAATTATAAAAACAATAAGGGTTTTATATTAAATATTATAAAGCTTTTATTGTTTTTTTGTATTAATACACCAGAAGATTTCGTGAAAATATCAGAAATGAGCAAAAAGCTGATATAGAAGAAAAATATTTTGGAAAAAGAATATTATTAAAAAACAAACTTGATTTTCACCACAAAATATCATACGATGATAAAAAGAGGTGATGAAAAGTAAATTATTCTGAAAAATACTACACAAATAAAAGATAATGTGATACAATAAAAGACGAAAATTATAAGATAAAGGATAGAATGAAGGCTAAAGATAGTATTTAGTTATGTACGGAGGAAGAAACTATGGGTAAGTATATTATGGCATTAGATCAGGGAACTACCAGTTCCAGAACTATTTTATTTGATAAGAAGGGAAATATTGTTTGTCAGGCAAATAAGGAGTTTGATCAGATTTTTCCAAAGCCGGGCTGGGTTGAACATAATCCTGAGGAGATTTGGATGACACAGCTTCTTACAATGGAAGATGTTATGAGACAGGCAGGAATTACAGGCAAGGATATTGAAGCCATTGGCATTACTAATCAGCGAGAAACAACGGTTATATGGGACAAGAATACGGGAAAACCTATTTATAATGCCATTGTTTGGCAGTGTAGAAGAACTTCTGATATTGTAGACGGACTTGTTAAGGACGGTCTTAGGGATTTTATTAGAAATAAGACTGGATTGGTTCCTGATGCTTATTTTTCAGGAACTAAGATTAAGTGGATTCTTGATAATGTGCCGGGAGCAAGAGAAAGGGCAGAAAGAGGAGAATTGTTATTCGGTACAGTTGAAACATGGCTGATCTGGAAACTGACCAAGGGTGCAGCACATGTGACAGATTATTCGAATGCTTCTCGTACAATGTTATTTAACATCAATACACTGGAGTGGGATGATGAGATCCTTAAAGAACTGGATATTCCGAAATGTATGTTACCGGAACCAAAACCATCCAGCTGCATCTACGGAGAGGCTGATCCGTCTTATCTTGGAGGACCGATCCCAATTGCAGGAGCAGCAGGAGACCAGCAGTCAGCATTATTCGGCCAGACATGTTTTAACGCAGGAGAAGCAAAGAATACATACGGAACAGGGTGTTTCCTTCTGATGAATACAGGAGAAAAACCGGTATTTTCTAAAAATGGCCTGGTTACAACCATTGCATGGGGATTAGATGGCAAAGTTAATTATGCACTGGAAGGTTCCATCTTCGTAGCAGGAGCTGCAATCCAGTGGTTAAGAGATGAACTTCGCATTATTGATTCTGCACCGGATTCTGAATATATGGCAAAGAAAGTAAAAGATACCCACGGCTGCTATGTAGTGCCGGCATTTACCGGACTGGGAGCACCGTACTGGGATCAGTACGCCAGAGGAACGATCGTGGGACTGACACGTGGTGTAAATAAGTATCACATTATCCGGGCAACACTGGAGTCCATCGCGTATCAGGCACACGATGTCATCAAAGCGATGGAAGCCGATGCGGGCATCCGGCTAACCGGACTGAAGGTAGATGGCGGAGCAAGTGCCAACGATTTCCTGATGCAGACGCAGGCGGATATGATCCAGGCACAGGTCAACCGGCCATCCTGCGTGGAGACGACAGCGATGGGAGCCGCTTATCTGGCGGGGATGGCTGTAGGATACTGGAAAGACCAGGAAGAAGTAAAAGCCAACTGGTCCATTGACCGGACCTTCGAACCGGAAATTTCCGTGGAAGAACAGGAAAAACGGATGAAGGGATGGAAAAAGGCGGTTCGTTATTCGTTCGACTGGGCGAAAGACGAAGACTGAAAATAACAGCAAAAGTAGTTGTTAAAATAAAACAAACAATTCAATAAGAACTTGCGGAGAACAGAGACAGGCAGGAAAGACATCCGGTGATGGGTGTTTTTCGGCTTGTCTTTTTTCATTTTATCTATCGCGTTTATTTACAGGAGGGAAAGATTATGTATGATGTAATAATTATAGGCTCCGGTGTCAGCGGGAGTGCTGCTGCCCGGGAATTATCCCGGTATGATCTGAAAATCGGGGTACTGGAAAAGGAAGAGGATGTCTGCTGTGGAACATCCAAGGCGAACAGCGGAATCGTGCATGCCGGATTTGATGCCAGCCCGGGTAGTCTGATGGCAAAGATGAATGTGCGGGGAAACCGGATGATGGAACAGCTGGCGAAAGATCTGGATATTCCGTTTGAGCGAAACGGTTCCCTGGTACTTTGTTTTGCTAAAGAAGAGAGGAATCGTCTGGAAAAACTGAAAGAACAGGGCGAGGAAAACGGTGTGGAAGGACTTCAAATTCTTTCCGGCGATGAAGTGCGCCGGATGGAGCCGGATCTTTCCGAAGAAGTGTATGCAGCCCTGTATGCACCGACCGGCGGTATCGTGTGTCCGTTTGAACTGAACCTTGCACTTGCGGAGAATGCCTTTGAAAACGGAGTAGAATTTTATTTTGACATCGCAGTGGAACAGATTGAAAAGACAGAAGGCGGCTACCGGATCCATGCAGAAGAAAAAATATACGAGACCCGGTGTGTGGTCAATGCGGCGGGTGTCTATGCGGATGTCTTTCACAATATGGTAAGTGCAAAAAAGATCCATATCACACCGCGAAAGGGAGAATATTATCTGCTGGATAAAAAAGCGGGTACAACCGTGCACCATACGATTTTCCAGACACCGGGACCGTATGGAAAAGGCGTGCTGGTGACACCGACCACACATGGCAATCTTTTAGTGGGACCGACCGCTTTGGATATTGAGGAGAAAGAGGGAACGAACACCACAAAAGGAGGACTGGATGAAGTGGCACAGAAGGCGGTGCGAAGCGTTCCGAAGCTGCCGCTTCGCCAGGTGATTACCTCGTTTGCAGGACTGAGAGCGCATGAAGCCGGACATGAATTTATCATTCAGGAAGTGGAGGATGCAAAAGGATTTTTTGACTGTGCGGGAATCGAATCGCCGGGACTTACCAGTGCACCGGCGATCGGAGAGCTGGTGGCAGAGCTGGTGAGCGCACACCTGCATGCGAAGAAGAAAGAGCATTTTGTGGAAAAAAGAAAAGGACTTGTGGATCCGAAAAAACTTTCCAGAGAAGAGTATCAGGAACTGATCCGGAAAAATCCGGCTTACGGCAATATGATCTGCCGGTGCGAGACGGTGACGGAAGGGGAAATCGTGGAAGCTATTCACCGCCCGATCCCGGCAAAGTCTCTTGACGGAGTCAAACGGAGAACCCGGGCAGGTATGGGAAGATGTCAGGCGGGCTTCTGTTCTCCGAAAACCATGGAGATTCTGGCAAGAGAATGGAACGTACCGATGGAGACAATCACAAAAGCAGGAAAAAATTCCCGGCTGATCAAAGGATACAATAAGGACAGACTGTAGGCGAGGAGGAGTAAGATGAAGGCAACATATGATATTGTAATTATCGGCGGGGGACCGGCAGGACTTGCCGCAGCCTGTGCAGCATATGACCAGGGGGTACAGGATGTCCTGATCCTAGAACGTGACAAAGAGTTGGGAGGTATTCTGAATCAGTGCATCCATAACGGATTTGGACTGCATACATTTCAGGAAGAACTGACCGGACCGGAATATGCAAAACGGTACGAGGTGGAAACGGAAAAGAGAAAGATTCCGTATCTTCTCGAGACGATGGTTCTGGATATCAGTCCGAAGAAAGAAATCACAGCACTGAACCGGAAAGACGGATTATTTACCATTCAGGCAAAGGCAGTGATCCTTGCCATGGGATGCAGAGAGCGTCCGAGAGGGGCACTGAATATTCCGGGGTATCGTCCGGCAGGCATCTATTCGGCGGGAACCGCACAGCGGCTGGTCAATATTGAGGGATATCTTCCGGGCAGAGAAGTCGTGATCCTGGGTTCCGGGGATATCGGGCTGATCATGGCAAGAAGGATGACACTTGAAGGGGCGAAAGTCAAGGTTGTGGCAGAACTGATGCCGTATTCCGGCGGTCTGAAACGAAATATTGTCCAGTGTCTGGATGATTTTGGGATTCCGTTAAAACTAAGCCATACCGTGGTGGATATCAAAGGAAAAGAACGGGTGGAAGCGGTGACACTGGCACAGGTGGATGAGAACCGGAAGCCGATTCCGGGAACGGAAGAAGAATATACCTGCGATACGTTGTTGTTATCGGTAGGACTGATCCCGGAAAATGAACTTTCCGATAAACTTGGTGTCCGCCTCCATCCGGTAACCGGAGGTCCGGTGGTCAATGAGAGTCTGGAAACGAGTATCCCGGGTGTATTTGCCTGTGGAAATGTCCTGCATGTGCATGACCTGGTGGATTTTGTATCGCAGGAGGCATCTATGGCGGGAAATTGTGCGGCTGCATTTGTAAAGACAGGAAGAACGGAGGAGGCAGCGGAAGTTTTAGTCAAATGCGGAACTGGTGTGCGCTATACGGTTCCGGCGAAGATCCGTCCGGCATATATGGAAGAAAAATTGACGGTGAGGTTCCGTGTGGGGGCGGTGTACCAGAGGGCAAGTATCGTGGTACGATCCGGTGATACGGTACTGTTGAGAAAAAAACGCCCGGTCATGGCACCGGGAGAAATGGAGACAGTATACATAAAAAAAGA
>OGOW01003109.1_pt1 | contig 12267 bp, 9 predicted proteins | sample 1552781 | NCBI WGS metagenome assembly OGOW01 (sample SAMEA2580145, study PRJEB22360) | human gut metagenome | biome: human gut; feature: human-associated habitat; material: faeces | place: Denmark | collected 2008/2010
TAGATGGTAAAAGTCTAAGTAAATTTTACAGTTTAGGTCTGGTTGAATTTCTCTATTTTCTACATAGCATTACTGCTGTTGCCGTTTCCGTTTAAAGAAAACATCTATAATAATATAGACACCAGATCGCCACTAAAATCTGTACCTTAATCCATAGACTTCTATGCTTCTTAATGAAGCAAACATTCTAGAAGTTTTCCTTCACATACATTATAAGTTTATTAGTCTTTTTTGCAAATAAAATTTCATAAGTACAGTAAAAATAAATTTGGCCGAAATTATATTTTACTAATTATTTAATCCCAATACATTCACTCAAGACAGGCTACTCTGTGCTTTTTGTGTCTTGGCACTCATCACAGGTTACTCTTAAATTATGTATAAAAAGTTAATAATATATCTAAATCTAAGCCTCCGCGAAACCAGGGAATTATATGTATGCCACTACATACTACCCTAACCTCTTTACTCCCTAAACACACACAAACTTGGCTGTTTCGCGCACATTCAAGAAACTTCATCGATATGCCCTTTAGTGGATTTTTAGCCCCACCCTCATAAACTCCAGTATGACTAGAATAATGCACCATCAATATATATTATACAATATAGCTAATTATTATGACAATTTTTATCTAAGGCTTATTTTGGCAATAAATGATTTATTTAGTTCTAATTTCAAAATTTTTTTCCATTTTCTCTCTTTTTTACGTTTTTTCTCCATTTATCTCTTTTTTTCTAATCAAATCACTCTACACTTTTTAAACTTTCTTTTATGTATCTCTTTTTTCGTTTTATCCAATTATATCATCTAAAGATAAAAATGAGGTAAAAAAATATTTTTTTACCTCAGAAATCGATTCTATTTTATTAATGTAATTAATGCATATACAGCTGTTCCTAAAACAATTATTCCTAAAGTTGCTGCTATTGTTAATAATACTGTTGCTGCTGGGCTAAGTTTAGCATGTTTTCCATTATTGCTCTTAACTTGTTTAAATTCTTCTGGATTAGAATTTTGTTTCTTTTCTTCTAATACTTCTTCTTTATTGTTTCCTTCCATATTTATTTCTCCTTTGTTGTTTTATTTGGCATTATTGTATTATACTTTTTTGATTTTGTCTACAATTTTCGAAAAATTTTGCTATAGACTTATTTTCACTAGAATTTACTTTTTCAATTGACCTAGATTTATTTTCTAAGTTCTGCACCAAATTTTTCTTCTAATTCTCTTGTTATTTCTTCCATTACAGGATTTATTTCATCATCTGATAAGCTCTTTGTTTTGTCTCTAAAGATTAAACTATATGCTACACTCTTTTTATTTTTGCCTATTTTTTCATCTCTGTAAATGTCAAATAGTTTTAACTCTTCTAATCCTTTTTGACCTTTTAATATTTTTTTACATTTTTTTGTTATTGCTTTTTCAATATCTCCAACTTGAACATCTTCGTCTACTATTACGGCAATATCTCTTTCCGCTGCTGGGAATTTTGGAACTTCTGTATATTTTTTATTTACTCTTGAATATTTTACTATTTTTGTAATGTTTATTTCTGCAAGATATACTCTTTTATTAATTTCATAATTTATTAATACTTCTGGATGGACTTCTCCAAATGTTGCAATTGTGTCTATTCCAACTTTTAAATTTGCACATCTTCCTGGATGATATGATTCATTTGTTGTTTCTCTTTCGATATCATAACGATTTACATTAGTAGCTTCTAATATATTTTCTACTAATCCTTTTAATGTATAAAAATCAACATCTTCTCCATACATTCCTATTGTTAAAATATTTTCTTGTAGTGGAACTTCTCCTTTTTCAACTTGATTATCTATATTTTTGTAGTTTCTTGATATATCAAATAGTTTTACATTTTGATTTTTCTTATTGTTATTTCCTGCTAAAATTTGCATCATACTTGGAATTGTAGTAGGTCTCATTAATTTAAACTCGTCACCTAATGGATTTATTATTGTAATTGCATTATCTATTAATTCTTTTTTTATTTTTGATTTTTCTAAATCTTTTTCACTTAAAAATCCATATGTGTATATTTCAGAAAGTCCATTTGTTACTAATATTTCTTGAATTTTATTCTCTATTTTTTGTTCTTTAGTTCTAACGCCTATTGTTGTTCCAGCTCTAACTAAAGTTGTTTCTAATTTATCATAACCATAAAATCTTGCAATTTCCTCTGCTATGTCTGCTACAAATTCTAAATCCATTCTAAAATATGGTGCTATTGCCATATTATTTTCTACTTTTATATCAACTTTTTCTAATATGTCTATCATTTCTTGTTTTGATATGTTTGTTCCTAATAATGTATTTATTTTATCTACATCTAATTTTATTTTGTTTATTTTTTGTTTTGTTGGATATACATCAATTTTTCCTTCTACAACTTCTCCTGCTCCTAAAAGTTCAACTAATTCGACTGCTCTGTTTATTGCTCTTAATGTATTTTCTGATGATAGTCCTTTTTCATAACGTGCTGAACTTTCTGTTCTTAAGCCTACTTTTTTGGCAGTTTTTCTGATATTTCCACCATAAAACATTGCAGATTCAAATACTACTGTTTGTGTATCTTTTTCAATCTCTGAATTTAATCCACCCATTACACCTGCTATTGCGACTGCTTTTTCTTCATCTGCTATTACTAGATCTTTTTCGTCTAATACTCTTTCTGCTTCGTCTAGTGTTGTAATTTTTTCTCCATTTTCAGCCCTTCTTACTGTAATGTGTTTTCCACTAATTGAATTTATATCAAATGCATGCATAGGTTGACCCATTTCTAGCATTACATAATTTGTAATATCTACTATATTGTTTATGCTTTTCATTCCACATGCTTTTAATCTTTTTTTCATCCAATCTGGTGATGGTCCAACTTTAACATTTTTTACAACTCTAGCTATATATCTATAACATAAATCTGGAGCTGTAATATCAACTTTTAGTCCTTCTATTTCTTTTTTATCTGGAACTTGTAATTCATCTATATTTTTTCTTGGATTTTTAAATGGTTTGTTTAGTGATGCCGCTGTTTCTCTTCCTAATCCTTCTATTGATAAGCAATCTGGTCTATTAGGAGTAATTTCAAAATCTATTATTTCTTCTTTTAAGTCTAATACTTCTACAATATCTTTTCCTAAATCTTTTTCATATTTTTCTCCTAATATCATTATTCCATCTTCAATTTGTTCTGGATAATCATTTATACTAAGATTTAATTCTCCTAAAGAGCACATCATTCCACAAGATTCTACTCCTCTTAGTTTTCCTGTTTTTATTTTTACTCCATTTGGTAGTTCTGCTCCATCTTTTGCAACAGGTATTATATCATTTACTTTTATATTATTTGCACCTGTTACTATTTGTATTACTTCATTTCCAACATCTACTTTTGTTATTACTAGTTTATCTGCATTAGGATGTTTTTCTATTTCTAAGATTTTACCAACTACAACATTTTTTATATCTGTTCCTGTTTGAATAACCTCTTCTACCTTTGAACCTGTCATTGTTAGAATATCTCCTAATTCTAAACAATTAACATCTATATCACTATATTCTTGTAACCATTCTAAACTTGCTTTCATTTGATTTTTTCCTTTCAACTTTTTATTTTTATATTATTTCTTGTTCTTCTGCATATCTTTCAGCTGCTGCATACCTATCTTGTATATTATAAATTTTATTTTCTGTTCTTTCTTGAGGTTTAATATCCATTTTTCTTAAATTTCCTTGTTCTGATATTCTGCTTGCGAATTCTTCTTTTCTATCCTTAAATGATATTATTTTGTTTATTTCGCTTTTAGCTTCCATATCAGAAATTAAACGATAACCTCCATTTGTTTCTACAACTGAATAATTTTCATTTCCTGGTTCATGCATAAATTTTACAGCTTCTTCAAGCTTATATACTTTATTCTTTTTTGGTTTTTTACTAAAAAATCCCACTTTTTTACACTCCTTTTAAATTATCAAAATTTTGATTTATTTTTATTCTATTTGGTTTTTACCTTTTCTTTTGTTAAAATTGTTTTAAAAATCTAACGTCATTTTCAAATAATAATCTCATATCTTCTATCCCAAATTTTGCCATTGCAATTCTTTCTACTCCAAATCCAAAAGCAAAACCTGTATATTCATCTGGGTCTATTCCACAGTTTTTAAATACATTTGGATGCACCATTCCACAACCTAATAATTCTATCCATCCTTCACCTTTACATACTCTACATCCTTTTCCTCCACATACAAAGCATGATACATCTGCTTCTGCACTTGGCTCTGTAAATGGAAAATGATGTGGTCTAAAACGAATTTTAGTATTTTCTCCTAAACATTTTTTAGCAAACATTTCTAGTGTTCCTTTTAAATCTGTCATTGATATGTTTTTATCTACAACTAGCCCTTCTATTTGATGGAACACTGGCGAATGAGTTGCATCTACACTATCTGAACGATAAACAGCACCTGGACAAATTATTTTTATTGGTGGTTTTTGATTTTCCATAACTCTTGCTTGGACTGGTGATGTTTGACTTCTTAAAACTACATCATCTGTGATGTAAAATGTGTCTTGAATATCTCTTGCTGGATGATCTGGTGGTGTATTTAATTTGTCAAAATTGTATATTGCCTTTTCAACTTCTGGTCCATCTGCTATTTTATATCCCATACCTAAAAAGATTTCTTCAACTTCTTTTATTATTTGTGTTATTGGATGTAATGAACCTAATTCGATTTTTTTACTTGGTTCTGTTATATCAATTTTTTCAGTTAATAATCTTTTTTCTAATTCTTTCTTTTTAAAAGTTTCTTCTTTTTCTGTAAATAATTCATTTAATTTATCTCTAACTTGATTTACTAAGCTTCCTATAACTGGCCTTTCTTCTGGTGATAATGCACCCATTCCTCTTAAAACTGTTGTTAGTTCACCTTTTTTTCCTAAATATTTTACTTTTAATTCATTTAGTTCCTTTTGAGTTGTACAGTTTTCTATTTCTTGAATAGATTTTTTTTCGATTTCTGCAATTTTCTCTTTCATCTTAAAATTCATTCCCTTCTTGTTATCATTAATTATTTATAACTTTTTTAATATGGTTTAAATGTTTTTGTTTCTTTATATTTTCCATATTGATTTTCCGAATATTTTTCGAATTTACTTTGTAGTAAAGCTGTTTTATTTTTCTTGACCTTTCTTTTTAATTTTATCATTATTTTTTGAAACATATTTTCTTTAGTTTCAAAATAATAAGTTACAACATATACTCCAAATTCATTTAAATTTATATCTATATTTACTATTTTGTTTGCAAATTCTTTTTTTGTGTTTTCAATACTTTGTAATATTTCTTGGTTACTATAAAGATTTGAAGCAAAATAATTTTCTAGTATTTTTTCTTTTTTCATACTATTTTCACATCCTTAAAATCTAAAAAGCCACTCCTTCCTACTTTTTAGGACGAAATGGCTTTTATTTTCCGTGGTACCACCTAATTTTATTAGTTTTACTAACCTCATTAAAGTTTTAACGGTGCAACCGCCTTTCCCTACTATTATTTCAAAAAAGGACCTAAAAAGTGAAATTTCTATATATTTGTCTAAATGGCTTTCAGCCTTGACCATTTTCTCTTTTGATTATTTAATATATATACTTTGCTTTTTAATTGGTTTTTCTGTCTGTCACTTCTTTATTTTACCACTTTTTAGGTATTAATTCAAGTGTTTTAAATTATTTTTGTATAATATTTTTTTATATACCCTTGTATATTTTTCTACTTGTGTTACAATATTAAATATATATAATAATAGAAGGAGAGGATTTTAATGTTTAAAATGAAGAAAAAGATTTTTTTAGGTTTATTCCTAATTTTAATTCTAGTTGCTAATATGTCTTTTGCTTCTTACAGCACTGTTCAAATGTCAGTTGTAGAAGAACCTGTAGCAACAATTGAATTTGGTTCAAATTCAAAATTCGAAAAAAAATTAATTAGTAAAGATTTAACTAATAAAGAAGTTACTTTACAATTACAAGTTAATAATGGTGAGGCTAGTAAAAAACCTACCGGTGAAATCGTATTGGTTTTAGATAATTCTGATAGTATGAATAATGAAATTACTACAACTAATGGAAAAACTACTAGAAAACAATTAATTTTTGATTCAGCCAAAACAGTTATTACAAATTTATTAAAAGACAATAAAGATTTAAAAATTTCCGTTGTTAGTTTTTCAACTAACACAACAGCTTCGAAAGAGGGAACTACAGAAGATGCAACTTTAGTTTCTGGTTTAAGTAATAGTTCTTCTGTTTTAACTAATGCTATCGATTCAATAGAAGCAAATGGCCCTAGAACAGATTTAGAAGCTGGACTTGATTTAGCTAGTAAACAATTTTCAAGTACTGCTACTAATAAATATATGATTGTTTTAACAGATGGTGTTCCTAATGTTTCTTTAGGTCATAATAACCCATATTATTCTGATGATACAATCAATGCAACAAAAGCTAAATTACAAGCAATTGAAAAACAAAACATAAAGCTATTTACAATGTTGTCTGGAATTTCTGATGAAAGTTATGTACCTTCAGGAACAACAAAAACTTTTGGTGAAATAATCAACGAAGTTTTCGGTACTGCTGAAACTCCAACAGCTGGAACATTTTACTATGTTTCTGATGATAAAATTGAAGAAACAGTTACAACTATATATAATTCTTTAATGCCTATTTCTCAATCATATAAAAATATTCAAATTGTAGATTATTTTCCAAAAGAAATTATAGATAATTTTGATTTTGCATATGTAGAAAAAGCAAACATTGGAGAAATTTCTGCCAAAGTAGATACTACAAATAATTCAATTACATGGACTATTCCAGAACTTGCTAGTGGTCAAACTGCTACTGTTCAATACAAGTTGAAATTAAAACAAAACTTTGATAGCAATATTGTAGGCAAAATTTTAAATACTAATGAGAAAGTCGATCTTTCTTATAATGATTTTGATAATAACAAGCAAGAAAAAACTACTGATGTTACACCTAAATTAAAACTTGCTGAGCCACCTGCTCAATTACCTAAAGCTGGTTTGAATTCTATTTTAGCAGGTATTATAATTATCACTGTTTTAGCAATATTTTTCTTTGTTAGATTCAAAAAATTAAATAATGATATTAAGTAATAATTTTTAAGTTAAAATATGCCTAAGTTATTAAACAAAAATTTAATAACTTAGGCTCATTTTTTATTTTATTTCGTATAGAATATTTGTATTACATTTTTAGTTTGAATTTTTGGTCTCATGTTTCTTATTCTGATAATTCTTTTTCTATATATAATAATCTATTATATTTTGCTATTCTATCTGTTCTACACGGTGCTCCTGTTTTTATTTGTCCTGCATTTACTGCCACTGCTACATCTGCTATTGTTGTATCTTCTGTTTCTCCTGACCTATGAGAAATAATTGTATTATATCCATTTTCTTTTGCTAATTTTATTGTATCTAATGTTTCTGTTAATGTTCCTATTTGATTTAATTTTATTAATATACTATTTGCTATATTATTTTCAATTCCTCTATACAATCTTTTTGGATTAGTTACAAATAAATCATCCCCTACTAGTTGAATTCTATTTCCTAGCTTTTCTGTTAATACTTTCCACCCTTCCCAATCTTCTTCTGCTAGTCCATCTTCTATTGAACATATTGGATATTTTTTACATAAATTTACTAGATATTCTATCATCTCATTTTCTGTTTTAAATTCTTGTGTTTTCCAGAAATAATACCCTTTTTTTCCTATTTTTTGAGCTTCTTCATACATCTCTGTACTTGCAATATCTAAAGCCAATTTTATATCTTTTTCTGGTTCATATCCCGCCTTTTTTACTGCTTCTATAATACAATCCAACGCTTCTTCTTCATCTTTTAAATTTGGAGCAAAACCACCTTCATCTCCTACTCCAACATTATGACCTTTTTCTTTTAATACTTTTTTAAGTGTATGATATATTTCTGTTCCTCTTTTTAATCTTTCTTCAAATGTAATTTTTCCTACTGGCATTATCATAAATTCTTGTATACTTATATTATTTTCTGAATGTTTTCCACCATTTAATATATTCATCATTGGAATAGGCATCTCAGTACCATATATTCCGCCAATATATCTATATAATTCTAAACCTAGTGAATGTGCTGCAGCTCTTGCAACTGCCAATGATACTCCCAAAATTGCATTTGCACCTAGGTTTGATTTATTAGGTGTATCATCTAATTTTATCATTTCTGTATCGATTTTTCTTTGTTCATATACATTCATCCCTATAATTTTTTTAGCTATTTTTTTGTTTACATTTTCTACTGCTTTTTCTACGCTTTTACCTAAATAATTGTTTTTATCTTCATCTCGTAATTCAACTGCTTCAAAACTTCCTGTTGAGGCACCTGATGGTACTGATGCTTTTCCAACATATCCATCTTCTGTCATTACCTCTACTTGTACTGTCGGATTTCCCCTTGAATCTAATATTTGCATTGCTCTTATGTCTTTTATTTTAAGAAAATTTTTCATAATACTATCCTCCTAAATTTTTTCCAATTTCTAGTATAGTATAACCTTTGTAAATATATTTATTCATCAATTATGAAGCTTTTCTATTACGTAATTCAGTAGCATATTTTATTGTTACTTCATTTATTTCTCCTGATGATATTCTTGCAATTTCTTCAATTACCTCATTTTCTTTTAATAATTTTATTTGTGTTTTTGTTCTATCTTCTATTACATTTTTGCTAATAAAATAATTATAATCTGCTTGTGCTACTATGTTAGGCAAATGTGAAATACATAATACTTGGTGGCTTCCAGCAATTGATTTTAGCTTGTCTCCAACACTATTAGCTGCTTTACCACTAATTCCTGTATCAATTTCATCAAACACTAATATTGGAATATTATCATATTCTGCAAGTACCTTTTTTATTGCTAACATTATTCTTGACATTTCTCCTCCTGATGCAATTTTAGCTAGTTCTATTTCTTCTTCTCCAATATTTGTAGCAATATAAAATTTAACAATATCTTTTCCAGTTGCAAAAAATTCATCTTCTATATATTTTACATTTACACTTATTTTAGCATTTTTCATTTCTAATTCTTTTAGTTCATTATTAATTTCTAAACTTAGTTTATTTCCTGACAACTTTCTAATTTTATGCATTTCTTTTGCTTTTTCTGTCATTTCTGTTTCTATTTCTTTTAGTTTACTTTTTAATTTGTTGTTGTATTCTTCTGCGTTTTCTATTCTGTCTAGTTCTTTTTCAATTTCTTCTCTATATTCTAATATCTCTCTTATTGTATTTCCATATTTTCTTTTTAGTAAACGTATTAAATCTAATCTTTCTTCAATTTCATTACGTTCATTTTCATCAAAATATGTATCTTCTTTATATCCACTTATATCTCTTGCAACTTCCTGTAATTCATAATATAAATTTTTCAAATTTGTTGATGTTTCTTGATATTTCTTATCTATATCTTCAATTTTTTCTAAGGCTCTTATTGCCATACTTATATTATCTATTCCACCATCTTCTATTAGACTATTTGCTTTTTGTAGGTTTTCTGATATTTTAGCAGAATTTGCAATTATATTTCTTTGTTCTTCTAGTTCTTCTTCCTCATTTTCTTTTAGATTTGCTTCTTCTATTTCTTTTATTTGATATTGTAATAAATCTATTTTCCTTTGTCTCTCTTTGTCATCTCCAAAGTTTGCTTTTAGTTCTTTTTGAATTCTTGTATATTCTAAATATAATTTTTGGTATTTTTCTTTTAAATCAGATAATTTTGTTCCTGAAAATCCATCTAAATAGCTTAAATGTTTTTTACTATCTAATAATCCTTGAGTATCATTTTGTCCATGTATTTCAATGAATTCAGACATAAATTCTTTTAATTCATTTACTGTTACCATTCTTCCATTTATTTTACACATATTCTTTCCATTTGTGTTTATTTCTCTTGAAACAATAATATTTCCATCTTCTGATTTTGGAGAATTTGGTACATACATGCACAATTCAACAAATGAATTGTTTTCTCCTCTTCTTATCATTTCTTTAGAAAATCTTCCACCTGATATAATTTGTAATGAGTCTATTATTAAAGTCTTTCCTGCACCTGTTTCACCTGTAAGTACATTTAGGCCTCTACTTAAATCTATATTTAAATCCTCTATAATTCCAATATTTTTTATGTGTAAATTTGTTATCATAATTTTCCTCCTACACTGAAAAAATGTTCGTCATTATTGTATCTTCAATTTTTAAAATTGTCAATACTTTTTGCGAACATTTTTTTGTTTTATATAAATTCTTCAAAAACTAAATTTGCTAAATCTAGTCCTTTATTAGTTAAACGTATATAATTTAAATCTACCTCTATTAGTCCTTCTTCGACTAATTTATTTAATTTTTTGTTATATAAAAATAGTGGATTGTCAGTAAACTTTTCTTTAAATTCAGCTATATTTACACCTTGAATTTTTCTAAAGCCTAACATCATAAATTCTTTTTCTTGTTCTTCTTTTGTTTGTTTTTCTTCTATATTTCTATTTAATTCTAATTTTTCCGCTTCTATATTTTCTATATATTTTTCTATATTTTCTATATTTCCAAATCTTATATTTTTTATATATGAATGTGCTGCAATTCCAAAGCCAATATATTCTTTTTGATTCCAACAATTTAGATTATGTTTTGACTCATGTCCTTTTTTAGAAAAATTTGATATTTCATATTGGTCATATCCATGTAATTCTAAGTAGTCTTTTACATACCAATACATTCTTCTTTCTAAATCTTCTTCTGGTAGTACTAAACTACCTTCTTCAATTTTATTTTCAATAATAGTTCCTTCTTCTACAATTAATGAGTATACACTAATATGTGTCGGATCTAATTTTATTAATAATTCTAAGCTTTTTTTAATATCTTGAATTGATTGTTTTGGTAAACCTATCATTAAGTCTACATTTATATTATCAAACTTAACTTCTTTAGCTATTTTATATGTTTCTAAAAATTCTTTTAATGTATGTATTCTGCCTATTTCTTTTAGTAAGCTATTTTGTGCACTTTGTAGACCAATACTTAATCTATTTATTCCACAATTTTTATATAATTCTAACTTTTCTTTTGTTACTGTACCTGGATTTACTTCTATTGTAATTTCTATATTTTCAAATTTAGTTTCATTATTTTCTAGTTTTCTTTTGAGATTTTCTAATAATTCTTTTATATATTTTTCATTTATATATGAAGGTGTTCCGTCCCCCAATATAAATTGTTGTTACATTATATTCTAAAAAATCAAATTTTTCTATTTCATATTTCAAGCAATTAATATATTTTTCAGCTAATTCAATTTTATTTGGATATGATATAAAATCACAATAATAACATTTTCTTTTGCAAAACGGTATATGTATATATATTCCTAGTTCTTTTTTATTCATTTGCTAACTCCATTATTTTTTTTAGTCTATAATTTACCCCTGATTTTCCAACTGGCTGTCTCAACTTTTTTCCAAGTTCTATTAGTGGCATATCTGGGTTTTCTAACCTTAAATTTGCTATTTCTTTTAAATTGTCATTTAATTTATTAAATTTTCCGGTTTCTTTTAATTTTTTTATTGCTGCTATTTGTTCTATTGATGCATTTATTGTTTTATTTAAATTAGCAGTTTCACAATTTACTAGTCTATTTACTTTTCCTCTCATTTCTTTTTGAATTCTAATATCTTCAAATCTCATTACTGCTTTATTTGCTCCTATTAATGCTAAAAATTTAGAAATTTCTTCTCCTTCTTTTATATAAATAGATTTTTTGTTTTCAGTAATCATCTTTTTAGTTTTTATTCCAAGTTTTTCCAATATTTCTCTTATTTCTTTTAGGTTCTCTTCATTTCCAAAAATTATTTCTAAATGATATTTTTTTTCTGGATTATTTATTGAACCTGAACCCATAAACACACCAATTACCAATGTTTTTAGATTTTCTTCATTTTTCTCATACTGTATATCTCCTTTTAAAAATATTTGTTTTTCATCTATTTTTACAAATTCTTGTATACTATTTTTCTTAAAGGATACTATAAAATTTTTTCCACTTATTTCTATATTATGTTCTATTTTTAAATTATATAGTAGCTTAGAAAATCTATTTATATTATAAT
>OGOW01003112.1_pt1 | contig 12247 bp, 9 predicted proteins | sample 1552781 | NCBI WGS metagenome assembly OGOW01 (sample SAMEA2580145, study PRJEB22360) | human gut metagenome | biome: human gut; feature: human-associated habitat; material: faeces | place: Denmark | collected 2008/2010
CCGGAGGTGGAAGAAGGCTGGCTGGAAGCCATCTACGAGGGTGAACATCAGTAAGTATGAGTAGAACATTTGATTATCTGGTCTGTTTCAGCGTCTATTCGCTGATTATCCTGATCATAGGAAAATCATCGTTCGGTGAGAGCGATTCGATTGGGAAATTTTTTATCGGAGAACGGAAATGCGGGTTCTGGCGTCTGTTTTGCACCTTCGTCGGAACCTGGGTGTCCGCTGCGACCATTCTGGGATATACGGGCAATGTTTTTGAAAATGGAACCTCAGTGATCGCCGTGACAGTTATCCCGTGGTTCATCGGCGCGGGGCTGCTGTATCTCATCAGCGGGCGTATCTATGACTGCGACCTGCTCACGATCCCGCAGTTCATCGGGGATCGCTACCATTCCCGCCTCCTGCGGACCTGCTGTGCCCTGCTGCTCTCGAGCGGTTACGTTTTTTATCTGGTGATCCAGATCAAGGGATTTGGAATCGCGGCGGCGACGCTCTTAAATATTGATTATAAAGTTGCAATTTTTCTGGTTTATCTGTTTATTCTGTATTCTACCTTTGGAGGATTCAATTCGGTTACCAAGACGGACGGCGGCAACCTCATCATGCTCACGATCAGCATAGTGGTTGTCTATTTTGTCGTGGTCGGAGGAATAGAGGGAAGCGGATTTCTGACAAACGCGGAGGTGTTCAGCCGAAATGCGGCAGGCAGCGGGACGGACAGTTTTGGAAATCTGATGAAGGATTACAGCCTTACCATGTATCTCACGATGTTTTTTGGCTGGGGTATGGGGCTGGCAACGAATCCTCAGTATCTGATCCGGATTGTGGCGGCAAAGAGCTGTGAGACGGCGCGGAAAGTCCTGATCTGGTCGCTGGTGTTCTTGACATTTTTTTATTTCTGTCTGACCCAGATCGGTCTGGGACTTCGGATTCTGTTTCCTTATCTGCACTCTTACTTCGGTTCAGACGATATTTTTGTCTACGCGATTAATTATTTGATCCGCTCGCGGTTCAGCGGATTTTTCCTGATCAGCGTGATCGGCGCCTGCGTCTCAACGGCGAACTCCCAGCTTCACCTGATCGGCTGCATGCTGTCCTACGATGTGGCTGCCCAGATCACAAAAAAGAAGATGTCGGAGGAGCAGATCCTCATCCTGGCGCGGGTATTTATCTTCATAGGTGGCACGGCTGCACTGATCTTATCCGTAAATCCGCCGGAGGACATGCTGTCCTTCGGAGCGGACATCTGGGGATTATTCTCGGCGGCGCTTGCCCCGCTGATCTACGGTGGACTGTACTGGAAACGGAGAACGAAAGCCGGGGCGGTGGGAGCGTTCTTTACGGGACTTATCTGCTCTGTCCTGTTCTGGAAAATGGATCTCCAGATATACTGGGCATTTCCGGCAACACTGTGCGCAGCGGCGGTCTATGTTGTGATCCCGATGTTTGAGAAGAAGAGAGGGGCAGAAGAATGAGCGGAAAGAAAAAACAACTGTTTCGATCATGGTTCTGCAGGATCGAGCATGAGATCATGCTGCCGTTCGTCACGGTGGGAATTCTGGTGGTCTGTGCATTCTGTGCTATTTCGGTGTATAATGGATATACAGAAAAGCTTAAGGACAGAAAAGAGTACGCGAGGACCACGATCCGCGGCATGGAGGCGGATATTTACTATCTGCAGGGAAAACTGAGTGAGGAGGAGATCCGGCAGAAGTATAATTTCTATCATGATCCGGCGGTGCGGATCATGGCTGCCGACGGTACGGTCATCACGGGTGATGAGGAGATCCTGGACGGGAACATGGAACTCCTGTACGCGGACAGTGGAAATTCCCTGGGGTGGCGTCTGGAATACTGGATGGATAAAAAGTCATTCGAGAACGCGATCCTAGAAGAACAGAATTACGTCATTGTGGGCGCTGTGGCCAGTCTCCTGGTTATCGTCCAGGTCAGCGTGTTCCTCGCCTGGAGTCTCACAAAACCGATCCGCAGCATGGGCGCGGCGTGTAAAAAGCTCGATGAGAACAAGGACGGGTTCCGGGAGTACAGCTTTCCGGAGACAGCGAGAAAGGATGAGATCGGCCAGCTGGCGAGAACTTTTGAGAATCTTCTGAAAAACCTTGATAATTACACAAAAATGGAGTATACGAGCCGGATGTCATCGGCGCTGGCCCACGAGATCAAGAATCCGCTGGCCGGGATCCGTTCCGGGATCCAGGTCCTGGGCGGACGGGCGGTGAAGGAGAATGAAAAGCTTCTCTGCGACAGCATGCTCCATGAGATCGACCGGGTGACCGGGCTGATCAATGACCTGTTTACGCTGTCAGTGAAGAAGGAAAACCACAGACATGTCTTTCCGGCGGATGCGGTGCTGCGGGAGGTGGCATCCATCTACGCGAAGGAGTGCGAACAGCAGAATGTCACGTTCGAGACAGACTGCGTGGCATGTGAGGTGTTTGCCGATGAGAATGAAATGCGCCAGATGCTGTACAATCTTCTGACAAACAGCATGCGGGCGGTCAGCCGGGACGGAACGGGGAAGATCTGTCTCTCAGTGTCTTCCGACGGAGGTATGACTACATTCTGCGTCTCCGACAACGGAAAAGGAATGAATGAAGAGGAACTGAAACGTGCAAGAGAACCGTTCTACACGAAGAGCATTAACGGCGTCGGACTCGGTCTGGCGATCGTAAACCGGCTGATCGAGCAGAACCACGGCAAAATGGAAATGGAAAGCGCTCCGGGCTGCGGAACAACGGTGCGCCTGATTTTTGAAAGCAGGGATGAACATGAAAAAGGTACTGATCGTTGATGACGAATTTCTGATCCGGTTTACGCTGGAGGAAGGATTGAAGGACCGGGGATACGAGACCCAGTCGGCGGAAACGGTGAAGGACGCTCTCGAGAAGATGAAAACGTTCCATCCGCAGGTGATCCTCCTGGATAACCGCCTGCAGGACAGCCTCGGGATCGACGAGATCTCCACGTTCCGTTCCGCCGATGAGGAGGTCCAGGTGATCCTGATGACGGCGTACGGCTCTGTCGCCCAGGCGGTGGAGGCGACGAAGCGCGGCGCTTACGACTATATTTTAAAGCCCTTTGATATTGACGAGATCGACCGGGTCCCCAGCCGCTGCATTGGCCAGATGCAGGATCGGGAATCCCTGGAGTTCCTAAAGGGAAAAACGCAGGAATTTATCGGAGTCAGCGACGCCGCGATGCGGATCCGGCGCCACATCGAACTTCTCGGAAAGAATTCCACGGTGAATGTTCTGATCCGGGGCGAGACCGGAACGGGAAAAGAGGTTGCGGCGTCCCTGATCCATGCCTGCAGCGACCGGAGGGACCACCTGATGGTCCGCATCAACTGCAGCGCAATTCCGGAACATCTGATGGAGAGCGAGCTCTTTGGCTATGAGCGGGGGGCCTTTGCGGGTGCGATGAAGACGAAGAAAGGTCTGATCGAGCTGGCAGCAGGCGGAACCGTGTTCTTAGATGAGATCGGGGAACTTCCCCTCTCCATGCAGACAAAGATCCTCACATTCCTGGATCATAAGAAGTTCAAGCGTGTGGGTGGCCTGGAGGACATCGAAGTGGATGCCCGGGTGATCGCGGCGACAAACCGGAATCTGGAACACGCCGTAAAGCAGGGGGAATTCCGGGAAGATCTTTTCTACGGGATCAATGTCATGGAACTTGTGATCCCGCCGTTACGGGACCGGAGAGAGGACATTCCGGCGCTCTGCGATTATTACCTGAAATATTATAACGGCATGTTTGGAAAGAATATCACCCATGTGGATCCTGATTTTATGCGGGAGCTGCTTTTGTATGACTGGAAAGGGAATGTTCGGGAACTGAAAAATATTTTTGAGCGCTGCTTCTTATTCTGTCAGGGGGACGTGCTTGAAAAACATGTGGAATTAAAACGGGTGGACTGGAAAGATGATACCCGGACAGGAGAACCGTTTGCGCTAAAGGATCTTCGGAAAGGACCGATCAGTCTTGATCAGGAGGTTTCCATGCTGGAACAGATCTACATGGACCAGGCGCTGAAGCTCTGCGGAAACAACGTGACAAAAGCGGCGGCCCTTTTGGGGATCACAAGATTCTCCATGAAGAGAAGACTTGATAAGGAAGACTGAAATCTTACGGCCCTCGCGGAAGGGCGCAGATCTGCTGAACAATTGAAAACGTGCAAAAATTCACATCGTGCGAAATCGCTCGCTGAAAATGAGCGGATTCGCACGATTTTTTTGAAAATTTCAAAAAGATTTTCCAAAACCGAAAAATATAGTTGAATATCACTAAAAAGTCAGATAAAATCAAGACATCAGTTGTAGAAAAGATACGAAAGGGGTACTCATTTATGGGGGAAAAGAAAAAACACAGCAACATGACGACCTTGATGGGAGCTGCGTTCCTGATGGCGACATCCGCGATCGGACCGGGCTTCCTGACACAGACTTCCACATTTACGGCTCAGTATAAAAGCATTTTCGCGCTGGTGATCATCTGCACGATCCTGCTGGATGTGACGACACAGTTAAATATCTGGTCGGTGATCGGTGTGTCCGGCATGCGCGGACAGGATATTGCAAATAAAGTCCTTCCGGGGCTCGGATACTTTATCGCGTTCATGGTTGCCCTCGGCGGTCTGGCATTCAACATCGGAAATGTCGGAGGCGGAGCCCTGGGACTCAACGTATTGTTCGGAATACCGACGACGGTTGGAACCTTTATCGCGGGAATCATCGGAATCCTGATCTTCCTCTCCAAGGACGCGAAGGCCAGCATGGATAAGCTGACAAAATACCTTGGAAGTATCATGATCATCGTAGTTCTCTATGTGGCGATCAAATCCAAACCTCCGGTAGGGGACGCTGTGAGCAGTATTTTCCACCCGGGCGATGTGGGTGCCCTTGTCCTTCCGCTCATCACGCTTCTCGGAGGAAGCTGCGGCGGATATATCACATTCTCCGGAGCGCACCGTCTTCTTGATGCCGGATATTCCGGAAAGAAAGATCTTCCGCATGTACGCCAGTCCGTTTTAATGGGTGTCAGCGTTTCCGGAATCATGAGAATCCTGCTGTTCCTTGCGGTTCTCGGTGTCGTGACAGCAAACCCGGATGTGACACTCGACGCTTCAAACCCGGCAGCAGACGCGTTCCGTCTCGGAGCTGGCGTGATCGGATATAAGATCTTTGGTCTTGTTCTTTTCTTCGCCGCTACAACATCCGTCATCGGCGCGGCTTATACATCGGTTTCATTTTTAAAGACTCTTCATCCGTTTATCATGAAGAATGAAAAGTGGTTCGTGATCGGATTTATCACAGCCTCCACACTGATCATGGCGATCCTCGGAAAGCCGGCAGCACTTCTCGTACTTGCGGGCGCTTTAAACGGACTGATCCTTCCGCTGACCCTCTTAACGATCCTTCTCGCGAGCAGAAACAAGAAGATCGTCGGCGAGGATTACAAGCATCCGACGATCCTCATCGTTTTAGGCGTGTGCGTGGTACTGCTCACAGGATTCTCCGGAATCAAAGCTCTTCCGGGAATCTTAAAGATGTTCGGTTAATTATATATTGAGATTGTGACGCAAGTCGTTTAAAATAGTAGATAGGAAATTTAGAAAATACCGGCAGGGAAAGCAAGGAGGAAATATTATGTACCGTGTAGATTTAAACAGTGACCTTGGAGAAAGCTTTGGAAATTATACGATCGGAATGGATGAGGAGATCTTAAAATACGTCTCCTCCGCAAACGTGGCATGTGGCTGGCACGCAGGTGACGCGATGGTGATGGAAAAGACCGTTGCTCTGGCGAAAGAGTTCGGAACAGCCGTCGGCGCACACCCGGGATTCCCGGACCTTGTGGGATTCGGACGCCGCAATATGGCAGTGACGCCGGATGAAGCGAAAGCTTATGTCCGCTACCAGCTGGGCGCTCTCATGGCGTTCTGTACCGCCCATGGCGTAAAGATCCAGCATGTAAAACCGCACGGCGCTCTTTACAATATGGCAGCTGTTGACGAGAAGTTAGCCATCGCAATGTGTGAGGCAGTTTATGAGGTAGATAAGGACATCATCTTCATGGGACTTGCAGGTTCTAAGATGATCACGGCAGCAGAAAAAGTCGGTCTCCGCGCTGCAAGTGAGGTCTTCGCTGACCGCGCTTACAACGATGACGGAACTCTCGTATCAAGAAAGCTTCCGGGCGCAGTGATCAAGGACAAAGATCTCGCGATCAAACGTGTGATCCGTATGGTAAAAGAAGGAAAAGTCGAGTCCATCAACGGAAACGATATCGCGATCAAGGCAGACTCTATCTGCGTTCACGGAGATAACCCAAAGGCATTGGAGTTCGTAAAGAATATCCGTGAGACACTGATCGCGGAAGGCGTCGAGATCAAAAATTTAAGTTTATAGGAAAAAGAGTGCAGCTGTTTGACATCTTACAAATGTCAAACAGCCGCAAATGTATAGAGAGGAGACTCGCTGTGGGAAATGTAAGATATCTGGTTTCCGGTGACTGTGCAGTCACCGTGGAATTTGGAAATGAGATCAGTCCGGAGATCAACCGGAAGATCCGCGCATTCAAGATCGCGTTAGAGAAAGAACAGATTGAGGGAATCGTCGAGACCGTACCGACCTATCGTTCCCTTCTCGTTGTATACAAGCCGGAAGTGATCCGGTTCTCGGCACTGACAGAAAAATTTGAGCAGGTTCTGTCCTCCATGGGCAGCATCCAGATCCCGCCGCCAACGGTGATCGAGATCCCGGTGCTTTATGGCGGGGAGATGGGACCGGACCTTGCGAATGTGGCAGAGCATAACGGACTTACGGAAGAGGAAGTCGTAAAGATCCACTCCTCCGAAGAGTACCTGATCTACATGCTGGGATTTATCGCGGGATTCCCGTACCTCGGCGGCATGGACAAGCGTATCGCGACTCCGCGTTTGAAGAGTCCGCGCGTAAAGATTGAGGGCGGCTCCGTGGGAATCGCCGGAGAGCAGACTGGAATCTATCCGGTGGCATCCCCGGGCGGCTGGCAGCTCATCGGAAGAACTCCGTTAAAGCTGTATGATTCCGAGCGGGAAAAACCGGTACTCCTGGAGTCCGGACAGTATATCAAATTCCGCCCGGTGACGGAAGAAGAGTACAAAGCCATCGAAAAACAGGTGGAGAACAATACATATCAGTATGTAGTATATGATAAGGAGGCGGAGTGATGGGCATTCAGATCATAAACGGCGGATTCCTGACAACGATTCAGGATATGGGACGTTACGGATATCAGGAGACTGGAATGTCCGTATCTGGTGTCATGGATACCAGGGCAGCGTCACTCGCCAATATCCTTGTTGGAAATGATACGAACGAGGCGGTCATCGAGATCACGATGATGGGCCCGACGATGAAATTTACAGAAGATGAGATCATCGCGGTGACAGGCGGTGACCTCGGGGCAAAGATCGACGGAAAACCGGTGGAGAGATACCGTGCGGTCTTGGTAAAAGCGGGCCAGACGTTGAGCTTCATGGGCATGTACGGCGGAAGCCGTGCGTATATCGCTTTTGCGGGCGGACTTGATATCCCGGTCGTTATGGGAAGCAGATCCACGAACCTGAAATCAAAAGTCGGCGGATACGAGGGAAGAAAATTAGGAACCGGCGATGAGATCGCTTTCCGCGCTCCTGCATCCTGGCTCCCGCATATGGCCGAGCGTGTATACGGACTTCCGTCTTACGGTGCAAAGGAATGGACACTCAGAGTCGTTATGGGCCCGCAGGACGACTGTTTTACAGATAAGGGAATCAACACCTTCTTAAACAGCACCTACACGATCTCCAACGAGTACGACCGCATGGGCTGCCGCATGGAAGGCGATGTGATCGAGCATAAAAACGGCGGCGACATCATCACCGACGGCATCAGCTTCGGCGCTGTCCAGGTTCCGTCCCACGGAAATCCTATCGTCATGATGGCGGACCATCAGACCACAGGCGGCTACACAAAGATCGCCAATGTGATCTCTGTGGACCTTCCGGTGCTTGCCCAGTGTATGCCGGGAATGAAGATCCATTTTGAGAAAGTCACGGTGGATGAGGCGCAGGCTCTCTATTGTAAGGAAAAAGAAGAGTTTGACGCGCTTGCGAAGAAACTGAATACCCCGGTGGAACCGGCGGATGATGAGCAGGCGGTGGCGATCGCAGCGGCATCCGAGGCGAACAAGACCGCATGGGTAAAGGCGGGAACCTATAAGATCTCCGTAAATGGAAAAGAGTTTCTTGTGGAGCTTGAAAAAGAGGTTGTGAGATTCCGGTAAGAAGAAATATGGAGATGCAGGCCGGAAAATGAATTGATCGGCGAAGCATTTCAGCAGAATGAGTCATGGGGAACAGGGACCTTAAGATGCCGGAAATGAAAAGAACGGCATAGGAGAAAGGGGTAGTGAAAAATGGGAGATTACAGAACGACAAAACCGGAAGAGATCTGGAAAAAGATCCGTGACGGCGAGATCACAGAACCGACGGCCGGAATGTGCGGGGGATACGCACAGGCAAACCTTGTGATCCTGCCAAAAAAATATGCGGAGGACTTTAAAAAATTCGCGGAGAGGAATCCGAAGCCATGCCCGATCCTTGAGATCATGGACGGATCCCCGCTGGTTCATGATATGGGCGAGGGAGCGAATATCGTCACCGATATTCCGCGGTACTTTATCTATAAAAACGGCGTGAAGGTCGATGAAGTGACAGATGCTTCCGAATACTGGCAGGATGATTTCGTCGGATTCCTCATCGGCTGCAGCTTCTCCTTCGAGGAGGCGCTCTTACAGGCAGGAATTGACGTGCGTCATATCTCGATGGGAAGAAACGTGCCGATGTACAAGACGAACATCGAATGTGAGAAAGCCGGTGTGTTTGAAGGCCCGCTTGTATGCAGCATGCGCCCGATGACGCCGGAGAACGCAAAGAAAGCGGCGGAGATCACGGAGAAGTTCCCGAATGTTCACGGTGGTCCTGTCCACATGGGCGATCCGGAAAAGATCGGCATCAAGGATATCGACCATCCGGACTATGGAGATCCAGTGGAAATCCGCGAGGGCGAGATCCCGGTATTCTGGGCCTGCGGCGTGACCCCACAGGCAGCCGTCGAGCGGGCGAAGCCGCCGATCGTCATCACCCACGCCCCGGGTCATATGTTTATCACGAATGTGAAGAACGCGGAGTTAAATGATTATCTGGAGAAAAAGAAGCAAGGTACGAAATCGCTGTGAAACAGAAGGAATCGCGGCATCGCAGATGTGTGATCAGCTGCCAGCATCGGACATGGCAGATTTTGCCGGACAGATGCGGAAGTGAGATGTTCGGGCCCTCGAGAGTGAGAGGTTCGGATCACCGAGTCTTCGGGCTCCGGATAGTTGACAGAATCCGAAATCTATGTTATTCTACCAGACGTTAAAACTCGTGTGGATTTTTAGAGAAGAACTTTTTTCGCCACACAATCACCTAAAAGCTTTATGGGTGGTTGTGTGGCGTTTTTTGTTTAACAGAAAATTCCGATAGAACTTCCCGCTAAACAAAAAGGAACTACGTGCCAATGATGTGTCGAGGTACATTCTTTTTATTGCTTATATCAACGAAGTTTTACATATGGAACCGTTACTTTAAAAATTATATGGGAGGTTAGAATCATGAATGAAACTTTCATGAAGGAGAAGCCGATCTTTCCCCTTCTCCTCGGAATGGGAATGCCCATGGTCCTGTCCATGCTGGTGAATTCCCTCTATAATATAGTAGACAGTTATTTTGTTGCCCGGATCAGCGAGAATGCCATGGAAGCGCTGTCTCTGGTATTTCCGATCCAGAATTTCATCAATGCCATGGCCATCGGTTTCGGAGTGGGAATCAACGCGCTGATCGCCACAGCGAGAGGTGCCGGAAAAGAGAATGAAGCGCGCCGGGCAGCGACCCAGGGTGTTGTCCTGGCTGTGATCCACGGGATCATCCTCTCTGTGATCTGCATCGTTATCATGCCAAAATTCCTTGGAATGTTCACAGGCGATCAGGAGGTCATCCGGTACGGTGTGCGCTACGCATCCGTCGCATTCCTGTTTTCACCGATCATCATGGCAGGACTGGCCTTCGAAAAGATCTTTCAGGCAGTGGGGCGGATGAAGGTGTCCATGATTGCCCTGATTGGCGGCTGCATTACAAACATTATTCTGGATCCGATTTTAATCTTTGGACTGGCATTCTTTCCGAAAATGGGAATCTCCGGCGCGGCAATTGCCACAGGTGTGGGGCAGCTTATCTCGCTCGCAGTCTACCTTGCCTTCTATTTCCGAGGTCCGGTTCCGGTAAAACTGGAAGCAAGGTATAAGATTCCCGGTGGAAATACGATGAAGAAGCTCTACGGGATCGGGATCCCGGCAATCCTCAATCTGGCGCTGCCCTCCGTCATGATCTTTGTGCTGAACGGCCTTCTGGCGCAGTATTCCAGAAGCTATGTGGTCATTCTCGGAATCTATTATAAACTGCAGACCTTCCTCTATTTCCCGGCCAGCGGCATCATCCAGGGGATGCGGCCGGTGATCGGTTACAATTTCGGCGCCGGAGAGCGTGAGAGAGTCGGGAAGATCTATAAGATAACGTTAGCTATGGCCGGCGTAATTATGGCAGCAGGAACGGTGCTCTGCCTTACGATCTCCAACACGCTGATTGGTGCCTTTACCGACAACGCGGAGACCATCGCAGCAGGCGGCGCGGCCCTCCGGATCATCAGCGCCGGATTCATCGTCTCAACGGTCTCAGTAACAGCGTCTGGTGCCCTGGAGGGAATCGGCATGGGTGTCCAGTCCCTTGTGATCTCCCTGCTCCGTTATATCGTAGTCATCCTTCCGTCCGCCTTTATTCTCTGCCATCTGTTCAGCGGCGGCGCGGTCTGGAACGCGTTCTGGATCACGGAGTTTGCGGCAGCAGTTGTGGCTGAGATCGTGTATCGGGGAACGATTAAGCGGACCATGCCAAAACCACGATAAAATATAGGTTTTTCGGCAAAATTTAATCGAAATTTTGAAGAAAAATGGTTGACACACCCGACCATGTATAATATAATGTATAACTGTGACATCGGTTGAAAATGCTGTGGCCAAAGCCCCGGAAACAGTATTTTACGATAAAGGAACATTGATTGATTTAGTACAAACAGGAGGTCAACCCATGAAGAGCTTTATGGCTAGTCCAGCAACAATTGAGAGAAAATGGTACGTAGTTGACGCTACAGGATATACATTAGGTCGTCTGACATCAGAAGTAGCAAAGATCTTAAGAGGAAAGAACAAACCGATCTACACTCCGCACATCGACTGCGGCGATTACGTGATCGTAACAAACGCTTCCAAGATCAAAGTTACAGGTAAGAAGTTAGACCAGAAGATCTACTACAGCCATTCCGACTATGTAGGCGGAATGAAAGAGACTACATTAAAAGAGATGCTGGCTAAACATCCGGAAAGAGTTGTAATGCGCACACAATATGGCTTTGGGGAAATGACCATGAAGTGGGGAGAACTAGATGCTTTTTCGGATAAGCTGGCTTATTATCTGACGAAAGAGCTCAGAACAAATAAGCCAATCATTGTATATGGGCATAAGCATCCGATGATGCTTGTATGCTTTTTGGCTTGCGTTAAATCCGGAAGAGCTTACTGCCCGATTGATGTAAATGTGCCGCTATCCAGAACGGAAGCTATTATCCGAGAGGTTGAACCGGAGATTATTCTAACCACTGAGCCGCTGGAAATCGATAGCGATCGAATCAAGGAGCTGCAGGAAATCAATGAAATCATTTCTACAACGGATGGAAAAGCGGATAGTTCAAACTATGTTACCGCAGAAGATGTGTTCTATATTATTTTTACATCCGGCAGCACAGGAACGCCCAAGGGAGTACAGATAACAAGAGATTGTCTGGATAATTTTATCAAATGGGCTCTTTGCTTGGGAAGCGGTACAGCTCAGGAAAAAGTATATACTTTCATGAATCAGGCTCCCTTTTCCTTTGACTTGTCGGTTATGGATCTGTACCTGTGCTTATATACAGGGGGTACGCTTTTTGCCCTTGGGAAAAATGTGCAGGTAGATATGAAGCTTCTATATGAAGCATTGAGACGATCCGGTATCAACAAATGGATTTCTACGCCCTCCTTTGCGGATGTATGTCTCGCTGAT